>Ga0155183_128_pt1 | contig 5261 bp, 5 predicted proteins | sample RifCSPhighO2_02_FD_106151 | JGI IMG/M metagenome (GOLD analysis project Ga0155183, IMG submission 106151) | Candidatus Taylorbacteria bacterium RIFCSPHIGHO2_02_49_25 | reverse complement strand
AAGGGAAATTTATGCTCAATATGGCTTTCGGGCAAAGCAAATACTATGTAGATTCTCTTTCCGAGAACACGAAGCGTGGACTTCGCCAAAAAGTGAGAATGGGGATATTTCCAAGCCAAGCGCCAGTGGGTTATCTCAACGATTCACGAACAAAAACAATCGTGGTGGAAAAGAAAAAATCTCGTATCGTGCGCTTGGCTTTTGAAAAGTATGTCAAAGGAAATATGCGACTGGAAGATGTCTCAACTTTTTTGGCGAAATCCGGCGTTACCACCAGAACTGGAAAGAGAATCTCCAAAACCAAAGCGTCTTTTATCCTCTCAAATCCATTTTATATTGGATTATTCAAATATGGTGGTGAAATCCACGAAGGAAAGCACGAGCCAATCATTTCAAAGAAACTTTTTGATGAAGCGCAGGAAATGTTGCGGAAGCGTGGACAACCAGAACGCAAACCGAAAAATGAACCGCAACCATTTTGCGGTCTCATTTCTTGTGCTTCATGCGGAATGATGATAACTGCTGAAAACAAAACGAAGCGACAGAAAAATGGCAATGTTCATCACTATGTTTATTACAGATGTACGAAAAAATCTAAAACTGTTAGATGTCCTGAAATGTCGCTTCGTTCTGAAAAACTAGATGAGCAGTTATCATTCTTAATCAAAAAAGTTTCTTTGCCCAAAGACTGGGCGGAGGAATTAAATCGTCTTGCTTTGCAAGACTACAAAAATTCCGCCCCGTCTTTGACTGCGTGTGTGAAAGAGAAAGAAACGAGACTGTCGGTCATTTCACAAAAGTTAGAGCGACTTCTTACTGGATATTTAGACCAAGTAATTGACGAACAAGATTATCGTACTGAAAAAGCAAAACTACTACTTTCCAAGAAGTCGCTCGAAGAAGAAATGACCGCTCTTTCACACACGCAGAATGATTGGCTCGCACCTTTCCAAAACTGGCTAAAAGACGCAGAGTCATTGGACAAAATTGCTTCTGATTCAGACCTTTTTGCTAAAAAGGTCTGTGCCAAAGAAATCTTTGGCTCGCACCTGCTTCTTGGCGAAAAAACAGTCCGCACCGCCGAAGGCGGGAATCCGAATTCGTTTGGAAAATCAGGCGAAACAGAGTGGGCGGCGCTTTGCGCCGCCCACTCCGCCGTTGGTTCAAAACCGATTAGTTCCATTCTGGTGGGCAGGGTGGGATTTGAACCCACAAGCTCTTTCGAGCATTAGCTCCTAAGGCTAACGCGGCTGCCAATTTCGCCACCTGCCCATTTACGGCTAGCAACCGACAACTAGCAATCTACAACCTGGAGAGAAACTAATCTTTCTGCGTTGTTAGTTGTTGGTCTGTTATCCTGTCCGCCCACCTGGGCTCGAACCAGGGACCTTATCCTTAAGAGGGATCTGCTCTACCAACTGAGCTATGGGCGGGAGGGCTATTTTATAACACAATTTGCGGAAAAATTAAATCCATGCGGAATCGGGGAAAATCAAATTCCACAATTCTCCGGCAATATTGCGCGGCTCTCCGTAAAGCGGATAGTGATGGAGGTCAATGAAGGGCAGGGAATTACACTCAATCACGCCGCATCGCTCTTGTCTTTGCCACGGCACCCCCGCGTCCTCCATGATGAAATCAACGCCCACCAGCGGGTCACCGAGCACGGCGCCTATCTTTTCCAAAAGTTTCCGGTTTTCAAGGTGCGTCTTTTGGGTAACGTCGGTGTTGCTCGCGCCGATGCCGCGACTCACTTTTTGATTGAGTGTGACGAGCCGCCCTTCCCGAGGAATGCTTTCCCCCGCAAGTTTTTGTCGGAGCAGTTCCGCCTCCGCTTCGGGTCCCATAGTAATCTCATGAAAGGTGCCCCCCTGCCTCTTTTTGTTCCTGTTTTCAAGCGCGATCAGTTCTCGCACCGTATGCTTTCCGTCGCCAACCGCATGCGGCGGCTCTCTGCGAATCACGCCCACCAGTTTGCCGCCGATAAGCGTGCCGCGGTGTACCATCCCGGCCAATTCTTCCTCAATGAGCGCAAACGGCGAGAGTTCCTTGGCGCGCCAAAACGCCTTCCGAAAACCTTCTTCCGATTCAATATGGATAGTCGTGTGCCGGCTGCGCGAGCCGCTGTGCGGTTTTACGATAACGGGTTTCTGAAGCGCGCGAAAAATTTCAAGCGCGCGTTTTTCAGAAAAAGCAAAGTTTCCATTCGCTACCGGTATGCCGGCCGCTTTGAATCGTCTGCGCATCACCGGTTTGTCGTCCATCCAATGGAGTGAATTCGCTTCGGGACCGGCTGGACGCGGGAGACCGTCGAAGCAAATCGTCTCTCTTCCATACCGCGCTATGAAAAGGTCCTTGATCGAACCTAGACGAAACATCCACATATCAATGTTACGCCGCCTCGCCTCCTCCCAAAGGCAGCGGGTTCGGTCGCTGTCGTCTTTCTTCGGTTCGGTCTCCAGCACTCCGATGTGAAGCCACGCGAGGAGGCGCAGGAGTGGCGGCGCAACGATATCAAACCATGAAAAGGACTTTGGCGAGAAGAGCCGCACCAAAAAATAAAACGGCCGGAGCATCGGCTTGATGACGAGCCCCGCATACGAGGACGTGCGCATTAAAAAATGGTTTACCTGCGCAGGTTCGCAGTCGGGGCAATGCTTTTGGCCAAGGAACATTCCACGAGTATAGCAAATTGGATTCCAGACGCGAAAGTGCAATACGCACACCTTTTCGACGCAGTTATCTGCACTATGTCATATACGTAACGACCGTGCTTACATGGCACACGGAAGGGAATGACGGAAATGCGTGAGTTTTGCAATGAATCGGGAAAAAGTTAATTGAGGAAAATCCAGATAAGCAGCAGAACAAGAAGATGCATCGGATAGAATCCATACAAAAGCAGACGGTGCAGTTCTCTTCCGCGCTCTCTATTGTAGAGTGCGACGAACGGCACCGAGAGCGCTGCATATATTTGTATTGAGAGTTGACCAATAAGAAACACCCATACCGTCTGAAACGTGTGCAGAACGAAAAGCAAAAAAATGCCCACTTCGCGTGTCCGCAAAAACAGGGCGCTCACGAGGACCAAAAACACGCCATACGCGCCGTAGTCAAAGTTAAGATACTGCGCCGCCGCGGCGATGCCAAAGACGCCAAGCCACGCGTGCACCGGTATGAGCTTTTTGAGGAGCAAGAGCGAGAAGAGTCCCGCGGCAAGCGTAAAAAAGATATTAAGTTTCTCTATCGGCTGGTTTGCGGCCTGCAAGAAGAGTCGGTACGGAACTTGCGAGATCGCGGCAAACGCCAGCAACCTGATTAGATAGTTTCTGACGTTTCCCGTTCTTTCAAATCCTTCGGCGATGAGGAGCGCAAAGATCGGAAATGAGATTCTCCCGATGACTCGCCACATAAGATCCCCGGGAAAGAAAAGTACGCCGATGTGGTCTATCGCCATCGTCAGCATGGCGATAATTTTCAGGCCCGTTGAGGAAAGGGAAAGACGCTTTTTCACATCGTGATTATACACGAGCTCGAATCGGGTTAATCGTTTTCCGGACGGCTCTCGTTTCGCATCGGCCAAGCGACTGGCCTGCTTCGTTATCTTACTTCGCTCGGTGTCTCTATTGTACCAAGCTCGCACCTATTTCCAAAATCGCTGATGTATCGCGCGCTCCGCGCGCGTGGTGGCGTTGACCAAAATTGTACGCTCGACGAATCGCCCCGCCACCGCCTCGCTTCACTCGGCAACCCCAAAAAGAAAAAGTGTTCCTTGCTTTTTTGATTTTCGCGGGAGTGGATTTTTTCTAAAATGGAAAGGACATTTTTTCTTTTTGGGGTTCTGCCCTCCAAGTATTCGGGCGGTGCGGCGGGGCTTCGCTTCGGCTCGGGCGAGGCGGAATTCCCCCCGCACCTTCCGCCGCGCCCTCGCTTGGGCAAAATGATTTTTTGGCGGCGATTTCAATATGCGTTGCCGAATTGATAATAACTATACTTGCCGATATTTTTTGTAAAGTCAATTCGGCCACGCACACAACCGTCAGCCGCTGGAAGAAAAGCAAATTGCTTAATGTCGGCACAGGGAGTATTTATCGGCTGATCGGCTAAAATTTTTACAAGCAATTTTACGAATTCAAGCCAATTCGCTTTTTTAGCAAGCAAGGTTGGCAACTCATATTCTTGTAAAAACTTTTCTATTTCAGTTTGTAAATCTTCCATGTACATAAAGCCGATAACTTTCGTTTTTCCTCCCATGCCAACAAGGGCGGGATTAGCAATTTGCTTTTCAACATCTTGATAAATATCCTTCATAATCCTTGTGCGTTGCCGCAAGTTTTTTATCCAAGTCTTGGACTATCTCTCGTACCTTTCTTGTAAGTTCGCGCAATTTTTCTACTGTGTCATACGCAGTGTTAATGATGGAAAAATTCGCGTCATAGCGTTTGTGGGTATGGTGTTTTTCACCCCGCGCTCTATCAACTGCTTTCAAAAATGGAACGTCGCAAAGTTTTTCAATCTCTATGCTTGCAAGGTTGCGGTATGCCTTAACGGATTCTGGTACGCTGTTCATTTTGTATTTCAATTTATCGCTAACAACAATTAGTTTCAGCCGATTTTCCAGATATACAAGAATTTCAGCAACAAGATCGTCAAGTAAAGAATTGAATGTGCTTTGAAATTCCTCTGGTGGTAATGTCACGCTGTTCAACCGATTGAGAGAATTCGTAATGCCATAGTTAAACGCCCAGATTGGGGGACAAATAAGCGCGCTGCTTTGTTTCCCATCTTTGCTAAAGTAGCTTGCACCCAGTACAACACCATCCAAAATTTCAAATCCGCCAACTTCTTTTTTAATCGGTCGGTCTTTCTCAAATAATCTTTTTATCCAATCAAAAATCATGAGGCTGTTTCAAAAATTTTCTTAACTAATTTTGTCCGCGCGTAGAAAGCGCGGGTTATCGGTCGGCGTTTCCCTGTTCGCGGATTAATACCGCCGACTCCCTTTGTTCGCGCTTGTATCCATTGTCCGTCCGCTCCGGTCAAAGCTTCAAAACCTTTCGTGATAAGCTTATTGCGGATAAAATCATAGTCAGCTTTTATCTCTTGGATAAGTTCGTCCGTTTCGGAAAAGTCCAAACTCGTAACTTTCAATAATTCTGCTCTTTCGGAATTTTTGCCGTGCCACATCACAGCACAAAAAACGATGGTTTTGAGCTTTGCCCAGACATGACTTTCAAAAAATGAATGGGCTTTCAATTCTG
>Ga0155183_150_pt1 | contig 10976 bp, 8 predicted proteins | sample RifCSPhighO2_02_FD_106151 | JGI IMG/M metagenome (GOLD analysis project Ga0155183, IMG submission 106151) | Candidatus Taylorbacteria bacterium RIFCSPHIGHO2_02_49_25 | reverse complement strand
AAAAATAGTTTTGTAACCATCTCAATCTACAAATACCTGCAAATAGGAACTAGGCACATTAGTAGGTGAACTCATAGCAACTTCTCCCCACCCGATTTTCATAAAAAGCGCTACAATTAAGGGTAAATGTCTAGATTTACTCGCCCTAATTGCAAACGCTTTTTATGAAGATCGGAAAGGAAAAAGATATTCCTAAAAAATCACAACGCTCATCTACAGGATACAATACATTGCCGACAAAAGTCACGCGCACAGAGTTTAACCAATTCATCAAGCCTCATCTGTCAATGAGCGATAGAGAGAGGCCGAACCTCTCGTACTTCAAGATTTTCAATTACATCCTGTACGTGCTCCACACAGGCATCCAGTGGGAGAATCTGCCAGTGAAGGAAGTCCACTTCACGAATATATACCGTCACCACAATCGGTGGAGCAAAGACGGCAGCTATGAAAAGATATTTGACGAATCGCTCGCCTTTCTGGATGCACAGGATGATCTTGACCTCTCGGTACTCCACGGTGACGGCTCAAATGTCGTCGCTAAAAAGGGGGTGACGGCATCGGCTACTCGGGACATAAACACCAAAAGGGCGAAAAATCCGTTGATATCAAAGACAATTCGGGCAACGTCATCGTACCGTGCATAACCGCAGGAGTGAACACAAACGACTCGGTGTTGTTTCCGGATTCGCTTAAAAAGCTCATGATCACCGCTTCGAGATTCGGCTGGTCGTTCAAAGGAGTTCCCCTGACGCTTGACGCGGGATTTGACAGCGTCGAAAATGACCGACTCATTCGCGACACCAACATGGTACCGTTCATCAAGCCGAACTTTCGGAACACCAAAGACAAAAAGATTATTCAGAAACGTACTAACGCATTCAAAAAGCAGGAAAACACCTACCGACTCCGCCACGTTATTGAACGGAGCTTTGCATGGGAGGACAAGTATCGTAAACTGGTCATACGCTACGAACGGCTAGAGGCTACCTTCAAAGGATTCCGTTATCTTGCCGCTACACTTATCAATTTCAGACGGGAGTTCGGGAGAAAGGTGCTATGAGTTCAACAGCAGTGAGTCTGAAACATTAGTTTCCATCGCTTTTTCCATTTGATTTTGGTTGTCAAAGTGCTCCGAAAAGAACACGCGGAACTCTCTGCTCCGCCTTTCGGCGGATAGGCAACAAAAAATCCCGCCCTTAGTACATAATTCGCCAGTCGGCGAATTGCGTAATAAGGGCGGGATTCTCTATCCGCGATACACTGCATTTTTACTCGCAAGTGTCGTCGGTTAAAAGCCCACGGTGCCACCTTACTTCCGCCCCACTGGAACAGTGACTTGTAACAAGCAACTGGAACAGTAAGACGTTCTCATCAGCTCGTACTCATCGCGGAAGACACTGATTAGCTCATGGGTACGGGAGCTGCCGGACTTCCACATGTTCGCGCGGCGGACTAGCAGAAGCCACCTTTCCGCCTTTTGCATCGGCGGGTTGTTAGGCCCAACCCCCGCTTCTTTCGAAGCAGGGACCTAAAAGGTTTTACAGATGTAATGTGCTACCTCCTAAAAGGATAGCAGAGCATGAAAAGCTGTCAACAGCATTTTGTGAATAAGTGTATTTGAGGGCGGCGGACTGAAAGCGCATTCAGCCTCTTGAGCACTCGTCCAGACTGTGGCATTCTATAGCTTCCTTTGTCGAAGCGCGCTTGATCATGGAAAAAATACAGTACCCCCACATACGCCTCAAGGACATTCTGCGCGCTTTCTGGAAAGGAGCACACCGTTACAAGTGGCGCCTGTGCCTGCTGGTTAGTTCCGTTGGCGTCGTCGGCATCGTGGAAATCATCGTGCCGCTGTTTTATAAGCGGTTTTTTGACGTCATCATTGCCGCCACGGATAAGGCAAAGACCGCGCAAATTCTTATTGAGATTATCGTCTACATACTCGGGTTGAACCTTCTCATCTGGCTCTTTTATCGCATCGCGACGTTCGTTGATAACCGTTTTTTGACGGATATGGCCGCGGTTCTGCGCCAGAACGCGTTTGACTATCTAATACATCACTCTTCCTCGTTTTTCAACAACAACTTCACTGGCTCGCTTGTACAGCGCGTGAACCGATTCGCGCGCGCCTTCGACCGCCTCGCCGACAAGATAATCTGGCAGGTGATACCGCTCCTTCTAAAGATACTGGGTGTCGGAATCGTGCTCTACTTCTATAAGCCGATGATGGCGCTTATTATGCTCTGTTGGACGCTTCTCTTCTTGTTTTTCAATTACCTGGTCTCAATGTGGAAGCTTACGTATGACATTCGGGTATCGGAAGCTGACTCGAAAACCACCGGCATCCTTGCCGATACGATTACCAACCACAGTGCCGTACAGTTCTTTACCGGCGCCATGTACGAGTCGCGCAATTTCAGGAAGGTAACGGAGCATCAGGCGCGGGCGCACAAGCTCTCGCTTGACATTAGCGCGCTTGTTGAAGCGGGCCAGGCGTTTCTCATTTTTCTTATAGAATTCTTCGTTTTCTACATTACCGTCGGTGCATGGCAGGCCGATGCGGCCACGATAGGTTTTTTCGTGCTCATGCAGGCTTATATCCTGGGTCTCACGCACCGCCTCTGGGAATTTTCTCGCGTCGTACGCGACCTGTATGAAAGTTACGCCGACGCCAAAGAAATGGTTGAGATTATGCACCTTCCGTACGAGATACAAGATACGCCGATGGCAAAGCCGCTTCAGGTTAAAAACGGAAAAATTGAATTCAGAAGTGTCTCTTTCGGTTTTCAAAAGGCGCGCGAAGTGCTTCACGATTTGAGCATTAATATCGCCCCGGGAGAAAAAGTAGCTCTGGTCGGACCTTCGGGAGCCGGTAAGTCAACTATTATAAAATTGCTCCTCCGCGCACACGAACTTACAAAGGGTCAAATCTTTATTGACGGACAGGATATAGCGTCCGTCACGCTTGAGAGTCTGCGACAAAATATCGGCCTTGTGCCGCAAGACACGCTCCTTTTTCATCGTACGCTTAAGGAAAATATCCGCTACGGTCGCATGGAGGCGGTTAACGAAGAGGTTTGGCGAGCGGCTTGTCTTTCGCATTCCGACGAATTCATCAAGGATTTATCATATGGTATTGAGACATATGTGGGAGAGCGCGGTATTAAGCTCTCCGGCGGAGAACGACAAAGGGTTTCTATCGCGCGAGCGATTCTTAAGAACTCGCCTATATTGGTGCTTGACGAGGCGACATCAAGTCTCGACTCGCGTTCCGAAATGCTTATTCAGGACGCCCTTGATACGCTTATGCGCGGGAAGACGGTGATTGTCATCGCGCACCGGCTTTCCACTATCAAAAAGATGGACCGCATCGTTGTTTTGGAGAAAGGGCGCGTTGTGGAAACAGGCACACATGATGAGCTGCTCGCTAAGGAGATGGGGCTTTATAACGTGCTGTGGACTTTGCAGGCTGGAGGATTTATACGGGACGGCGCGCAAATGGAAGACATTTCGGAGACGATGGAGTCTCCTTTGCAGGATGAAAATGGGAACGTGTCGGCTGAAGGTGAGAATGTGAATACTCCGAAGGGTCATTCGGCGCCTGAAGTATAGAATTCATATGATTATTCTTGGCATTGAGACAAGTTGCGATGAGACGGCGCTTGCCCTGATTGAGGCGGAGGGTAATTCTGTTGGGGTACTTTCAGACATCACTCACTCGCAGGCGGCGCTCCACGCAAAATACGGCGGTGTGTTTCCAAACCTTGCGAAGCGAGAACACAGCAAGAATTTGATTCCATTATTGAAGACAGCGCTTGTGGAATCAAATTTAATTTCTAATTCATCTAATTGTCTAATTTCTAAACAAACTGAAAAAGGATTGGCAAAGATGTTAAACAGAGAACCTGAATTACTCGCAGAGTTTCTGAAGTTTATTCCAACCATCGCACCCCCCTCAATTGACCTCATCGCGGTTACCGAAGGGCCCGGGCTTGAACCTGCGCTCTGGGTCGGCATCAACTTCGCAAGGGCGCTTAGCACGGTGTGGAATATTCCGGTGGCGCCGGTCAATCATATGGAAGGACACATCGTCTCGGCGCTGCTGCGCCGAAGCGATATGAATAATGAAGGAGGAATTAAGAATTCAGTTAAAACTGATAAACAAGCGCTTTCCGAATCTTCCATAATTCATAATTCGGAATTCATACTTCATTCTCCAAGCTTCCCCGCTCTGGCTCTGCTCATCTCCGGCGGGCATACAGAATTGGTGCTCATAAAAAAACTGGGGCAATACGAAACTATCGGCGAAACAAAGGACGACGCCATCGGCGAGGCGTTTGACAAAGTCGCTCGGATTCTCGGGCTAAAATACCCCGGTGGGCCAGAAATCTCAAAACTCGCCGGAAAAGCAAGGCAGGAAAAACAAGGTTCGACCTTGGAGTCAGAAAAAAGGTCGGACCTTGTCTTGCCACGGCCGATGCTACATTCGGGCGACTACAACTTCTCCTTTTCCGGCCTCAAAACCGCCGTTTTATACACCGTCACGGAACTCCCAAAACTTACGGAAAAAATAAAAGTAGCATTGGCGCGCGAGTTTGAGGACGCGGTCACGGAGGTGCTCACTTCCAAAACCACCAAAGCCATCAAGAAATTTGGCATAGAGACCCTCATCATCGCCGGCGGGGTAATTGCCAACACGCACATCCGCGCTTCCTTTGAAGAACTTCGCGCAACTGCTTTCCCTTCTCTTGAGTTCCTCATCCCCGAAATTCCCCACTCCACCGACAACGCACTTATGATTGCGGTGGCGGGATTTTTGCGACTATCGCGGAAAGGCGACTCGACAAAGGCCTCCGCCGAGCCGCTACTCGCAAAGGGCGATTTGCGGCTTGACGAGAAATAGAGAATGTACTATGTTACTGCTTGGCCAAGCGGTTCGGGGGAAACAAAATCTTTAGCGTTCAGTCGCCGAAGGGTGCAGAGGCGCTAGTAGATTCCGGCATCAAGCAAGAGAGCTCTATGCTTGAAAGAATCGGCGGAGGAACAGCGTTCTTCCAGAACCCGAACCGTTCGTTGCTTTCCATCCTTTTCAGGCGCGATGCTCCCCGTAGGAGTTCCGTTTGAAAAGGACTGTCCCCAACTCCGTGCGCAGCCCGCTTTATTGAAGTGGCGCACGGAGTTTTCCTTTTTTTGAAAAAAGCTCCTATTCTTGCTACTATCTTCCTGTGATTCCCGACAAATTCTTAAAGCCGTACAACCCGAAAGAGACGGAGGAGCGTATCTACAAGCTCTGGGAGGAGAGCGGTTTTTTTAATCCCGATAACCTTCCTTCCAGCCTTCAGTCTCCAGCCTCCAGTTTTTCCATGGTTATGCCGCCTACGAACGCCAATGGCAATCTCCATGCCGGACACGGACTTGTTATGGCGATTGAGGACATCATCATCCGTTACAAAAGAATGCGCGGGTACAGAGCGCTCTGGCTTCCCGGGCTGGACCACGCTGGTTTTGAGACGCAAATCGTGTATGAAAAGCAACTGGAAAAAGAGGGACGGTCCCGCTTTGAGATTGAACCGAAAAAACTATATGAAGAAATTCTTGATTTTACGCTCACAAATTCCGCCAACATTAGGTCGCAGGTGAGAAAAATGGGGGCATCATGCGACTGGTCGCGCGAAAAGTTCACGCTGGACCCCGACATTGTAAAAATCGTTTACCAGACATTCAAAAAACTCGGGGATGACGGACTGGTGTATCGCGGTAATCGCATCGTTTCGTGGTGTCCAAAACATCAAACGTCTTTTTCGGACCTTGAAATTGAAGATGTGGAAAAAGTGGAACCGTTTTATTATTTCAAATACGGTCCGTTTATCATCGGAACTTCCCGTCCGGAAACAAAATTCGGCGACAAATACGTTGTCATGCACCCGGACGATGAGCGATACGCAAAGTACAAAGACGGACAAAAGATTAATCTGGAGTGGATAAACGGCGAGATAACCGCGACCGTGGTGAAGGATGAGGCAGTTGACATGAAATTCGGAAGCGGAGTCATGACCATTACGCCCTTTCACGATGCAACCGACTTTGACATTGCCCTGCGCCACAACCTTGATAAAGAACAGATTATTGACGAGCGCGGAAGGCTGCTCCCCATCGCGGGAGAGTTTGCCGCCATGCCGATATCAAAGGCGCGGCCTCTTATCGTTGAAAAGCTCAAGAAAAAGGGACTATTGGAAAGGGTTGATGAGAGCTATGCGCATACCGTTCGCACCTGCTACAAATGCGGAACAATCATTGAGCCGCAGATACGCAATCAGTGGTTTATACAGATGAAGCCGCTGGCGGAAAAGGCGTTACAGTCGATTCGCGCGGGCGAGATTACCTACATTCCAGAGCATTACAGAAAAATCACCGTGCATTGGCTTGAAGACATACGTGATTGGAACATCTCCCGGCAGATTGTATGGGGCATTCCCATACCGGCAAAAATCTGCGAGCGATGCGGCGCCGGTTTTATCGACGTGGAAGAAACGGTGCGAACATGCAAAAAATGCGGGGGTGAGGTTTCGCCGGACAAAGACACTTTTGACACATGGTTTTCATCCGCCCAGTGGCCGTTTGCGACGCTTGGATTTCCCCACGGGAAAGATTTTAAGGAATTCTACCCGACTGATGTGATGGAGACCGCCGGAGAAATTATTTTTTTCTGGGTGGCGCGAATGATAATGCTCGGCCTCTATGTGACCGGGAAGGTGCCGTTTAGGATGGTATATCTGCACGGTCTTGTGCTGGACGCTACGGGAAACAAAATGAGCAAGAGCAGGGGAAATGTCATCAATCCGCTCGATTTGACGGACAAATTCGGTACAGACGCGTTTAGAATCGGCCTCGTGGTCGGAAATACCCCGGGGACTTCCCTCTCGCTTTCGGAAGACAAGATTCGCTCGTACAAGCACTTCGCGAACAAACTCTGGAACATCGCGCGATTTATCATTGAAAACACCGAAGGGGAAAAAATGGAAGAGTATTTCAGCGTATCCTCGCCAAAAGACGCGGCACTCCGGGAAGAACTTCAAGCGACGCTCTCCGACATAGCCAATGACATGGATGCCAGCCGATTCTATCTGGCGGCTCCCAAACTATATCACTACGCATGGCATACGCTTGCGGATACCATTGTTGAGGAAAGCAAAAAGGTGTTCAAGACGGGAACAGACGAGGAGCGGATATCGCGGAAGCAGTTTCTGTTCCGCGCGCTTGATGCACTGCTCAAGGCGTTGCATCCGTTCGTGCCATTTGTCACCGAAGAAATCTGGCAATTATGGAGACGGCCGACAGAAAAAGAAGGGATGCTTATGATTCAAGAATGGCCAAGTCGTAACGGAAAGTAGATTGTGGCGCGTAGCAAGTAAAAGAGAGTGTAGTAGAATAGAGCATACATCATGATTTTTAATCTACTGTCTGCCTTCTACTAGCTACCTTCTTAGCCCATGTCGTTTTCGACGTTGTCTTTCTCTCTCCTCGGCGGCGTTCTTCCCGCGCTCTTCTGGCTTTGGTTCTGGCTGCGCGAAGACCGGCTTCATCCGGAACCGCGTCGACTTATTATTCTGTCGTTTCTGCTCGGTATGGCCGCGGTGCTCGTCGCCGTTCCCATGGAGCAATCGCTGTGCGGAAGGATAATGGGGAACAGCGGAACGGGGTGCGCGATGGAACTTCCCCTGACGGGAAAAGTCTTTGCCATAATTGTCGGACTTTCCGTCATTGAGGAAGTGCTGAAGTTTGCCGCTTCCTACTTCGGCGCTCTGCGCCGGCGCGATAATGACGAACCGATTGATTCGCTCATCTACCTCATTACGGTCGCGCTCGGATTCGCGGCTCTGGAGAACACGCTGTTCCTCGCGGGGGCGATAAAAACGGGCGGGATTATCGCCGGTTTTGACATTGGGGTGCTTCGTTTTATCGGGGCGACACTCCTCCATGTGGTCTCGTCCGGCGCGCTTGGATTCTTTCTTGCGCTTGGATTCTATCAGCGCGGCAAAATACGGAAGGTGGACGCGGCAGTGGGCGTTCTTGCCGCCATTCTATTGCATACACTCTTCAACTTGTTTATACTTAACAATGAAGCGAGCGGCCTGCACCTGTTCAGCGTATTCGCGTTCGTTTGGCTCGCCGTCGTTCTGCTTCTTATTGGGTTCGAGAAAGTGAAGCAATTTAAAGGTTAGTATAATTAGGACTTACGCATTTCTTCCTTTTCTGTCATTCCCGCCCCCGATCAGGTCGAGGGCAGGCTACGGCGGGAATCCAGTATTCGGCCGTTTTTTAACGCCCTGGATTCCCGTTCCCCGCCTTCGCGAGGACAAGCTTCACGGGAATGACACCGATTGCGTAAGTCCTAATAATGCAAATATCACGAACGAAGAATGCGAATACCGCGAATTATTCGCTTGCTTTATTCGTAGAAATTCCTAATTTGCAGCATTCGAATTATAATTTGTAGCATTCGCATTAAAATGTATGAAGGACAAACGATCTTTTTTTGAACGGCTCACGGGAGCAGTGAACCCGCAAGAAGTTGAGGAGGAGGAAGAGGCAACATCGGGACGGCATCTCCCGATTAGGAGCGCGGATAAGCGCGGGGTAGCGCGAGTTGAGGAAGAAACCGCGCCGGAGGAGGGGGAGCTTACCGTAGACGTGTATCAGACCCCGGATGATATCATCATCAAGACGATTGTCGCGGGCGTGCGGCCGGAAGATTTGGACGTTTCCATTACCCGCGACATGGTGACCATTCGCGGTTCTCGGCAAGAGTCAAGCGAGATAAATGACGGAGATTATTTTCACCGAGAATTATACTGGGGTTCGTTTTCACGCAACATTCTTCTGCCGCAGGAAATTGACGTGGACGCCTCTGAAGCGAGTGAAAAACACGGCCTCCTTACGCTCCGGCTTCCCAAGCTTGATAAGAGTCGGCAGACGAAACTGAAAGTGAGAAGTAGTTAGTAGATAGTAGTGAGTAGCTGGTAGAAAAGGGAGCGGGCGGAGGTTCGATAGCGTCCGTGCGCCTGTTCGGCTTGAAACTCTCATGAAGCTAGGTTAGCATGGACAAAATGCCGAGTTGGCTCCCGAAGGAGAGCAAAACTTCCTACAGGGCAGGCTGTGGACTTTTTAGCACATCATCATTATTCTGTTCTGGCAAAGCAGAGCAAAAAATGCCGAGGTAGCTCAGTTGGTAGAGCGCTTCCCTGAAGAGGAATAGGTCCCCAGTTCGATCCTGGGCCTCGGCACCAAGACAAAACTGGACGGCTTTTTGAGAGCCAATTCGTGGGCGGCACAAAGTGCCGCCCATTGATTTTGCCCTAATGAATCCTCTCCGCTCGGCGCGCGCAGGCGCGCCTCGCGGTTAGCCAAAACGAGGTTCGAGCCGAAAAGTTTTTCGGTAGCAACCTTTTTCTCAAAAAGGTTGCTCTCTTGTGCGATTTTAGGCAGAGATTCTGCCTCTTTTATCCATTCCGACATAGGTTCGAGCCAGCCAGTCCGCTTTTGTTCAAGACGGGTGGATTGCTCCTCCAGCGACTTCTTTTCGCTTAATAATTTTGATTTTTCAAATCGGTATGTTTCGCGTTCGATGTCCTGTTCCAAGTAGCCGTCAAGAAGTCGCTGGAGTTTCGTGGTGATAGCTAGAATTTTCTCTCGCGATTCTTGAACAAAAGCGGTTGAGAATTGGGCGGTATCCACTTTGTCTTTTTCTAACTTTTTTCTCAATCCTGCCGCCCAATCCGGTCTCAAAGAAAATTTTTGAATTAGAGAGGATAACTGCCGATCCAGTTCTTCTTCACGGACATACGGCTGGCTACAAACTATATTCTTCTTGGTGCAACGGTAGTAAGTATGACCTTTCTGGATTTCGGCAGTTATCATGCGTCCGCACTCATTACAGCGTAGTAAGCCGACAAGTGGTTTTTCAACTTTACCTTTGGTTTTAGGTTTTCCTCTCTGCTTCAATACTTCTTGGACTTTATCAAAAATTTTCTTTGAAACAACTGGCTGGTGCTTGCCTTCGTGAATTTCACCGGCATAGCGAAAATGGCCATAGTAAAACGGATTGGAAAGGATAAAAGAAATTCTGTCTCGGTGGAATCGCTTGCCGCCTTTAGATACGATTCCATGTTGCGCCAAAAAGTTTGAGATGTCTTCGAGGCGCGAGTTATTTTGCGCATACAGCTCAAATACTTTACGAATGAGTGAGGCGCGTTTTTTATTTACTACAACGGTTTTGGTACGCGAGTCGTTCAAGTAGCCGATAGGTGCAAGCGAAGGATATTCTCCGCGCCTCACTTTTTGGCGCAATCCTCTTTTCGTATTCTCGGCAAGCGAATCCACATAGTATTTGCTTTGCCCAAAGGCGATATTGAGCATGAACTTGCCTTGCGAGGTGTTTTCGCACCAAAAGGTAGGAAACTTCAAGCCCGCAAGTTTTTCGCTGTCCAAGAGGAAGATAAGCAGTCCTCCGTCCACAGAATTGCGCGCCAGTCGGTCAGGGTGCCATGCCAAAATTCCGTTCGCATCGCCTTGCTCAATACGCTTTGTCATTTCGCTAAATATCGGTCTGCCCGGAATTTTGGCGGACTGCTTCTCGATAAACTCCTCAACAATGTTTAATCCTTCGGTTTTAGCGTAGGCGCGCAATTCTGTGATCTGGTCTTCAATCGAGCGCACCTGCTTATCTTCCACATCAGTGGACTTGCGCGCATACAAAAAGAATTTTTGCGGAGATATATTTTGCATAAAGCCATTATAGCAAAAATTCTTTTTGTTAGGCAAAGCAAATTCGAGATAGAATTTGAAATCGCACAAGAGCGAACCTCGTTTTGGCCAACCGCGAGGCGCGCCTGCGCGCGCCGAGCGGAGAGGATTCATTAGGGCAAAATCAATGGGCGGCACTTTGTGCCGCCCACGAATTGGCTCTCAAAAAG
>Ga0155183_138_pt1 | contig 11909 bp, 11 predicted proteins | sample RifCSPhighO2_02_FD_106151 | JGI IMG/M metagenome (GOLD analysis project Ga0155183, IMG submission 106151) | Candidatus Taylorbacteria bacterium RIFCSPHIGHO2_02_49_25 | reverse complement strand
TGTTACCCTATTCGATTACTCAGGCAATTATATAGCTGGCTGGCTTAATCGACGATACAGTAGCGCCTCTTCAGTTTTAGTCGATTTCAGTCATAGTTCTTTAAGAAATGCCACATTGCCAGCGGATTACCAAATAAAAGTTGAATTATGCCCAACTACGATCGTTGATGGTGATATCGGCTGTGGAGTAAATGGAATCTCTAACACTAGAAATATCAAAATATCTCCCGCAACAACCACACAATCAATCAAAGTGGACTTCATAAGCTCTAGTGCCAAGACTGACGGAGCTTCTCAAGGTTCTTTAACGGGTAATGATAGTGGAATTTATGACATTACTTTTGACGTTACTGCTATTTCTCATGATTCTAATGACATTTACCTTGACGGTGATGTGTATAAAGGTCAATTTCTTGGTTTGGAGTATGGCGATGGTCTTCATTGGGGAACGACTACAAATTCAACTTTGAGATTTGATAGCGTAAATGTTAATTACGCTCTTCTACAAAGCCACGTTTCCATAAGCGGAGATGTGCTAAATCCAAATGACATCAGATTTAGAATTCCTGCCGGAGAGACTCGTCGGTTTACATTTAAGTCAAGCTTAGGGCCTGTTGAGAGTGATGTTCAAGCTGGTGTGCAAATCAACGAACTAAAGTGGGCGACAACGACCCGAGATATCATGAACAATAGCTATAACACTTCTGCTTTGAACTTCAAAACACAAACGATTGCATTGAATGTAAGTGAAAGAACTATTATTCAACCATCAATTGGTATCTGGAATACATGGGTATCAGGAGGAAGGACAGTTAATATTTTATGGAATGCGATAGGGATGCCTCAAGAAGGTCTATTAGAAGTAGCATTAATAGATAAAACTACTGGAAGTATATATGAATCATTACTTGATAATTACACTGTCAATAAATGTCTGACAGGGGGATTATATGAAATACCATGTGTTTCTATCAGACAGGGTTCTATATCGCTTCCTGTGCCAGCTACCCTGCCAACTGGAGAATATAAAGTAAGAATAAACTGCGTTGTTCGTTCTGCCCCAAATCTTGTAAAAACACCTTGCACTGGTGACTTTATGCATAGTAGAGATGACAGTGACAACTACTTCACAATTACTCAAACTCAAACCAAACCCACACTCACCCTCGAACGCCAAACCATAAACTCTGGTGATGTGGCAACTCTCAACTTCACTCCCGCTTCCAATACCACAGCCGCGTGGATGTATCTCGTATGCCCCGCCGGTTTGACCGGAGTATCGGAAAAAGGAATAACAAATGTGTGCAACAAATGGACTGTATTAGGAACCACGGCATTCAGTTATGGAATACAATTCACCAACAGCACAAAGACTGAACTCAAGGCCGTTCCCAACTACTATGTCATGACTCCTGCTAAGCCGGGACTGTATCAGGCGGTTTCAGGAGAGATAACCGTTAAGCCAGTCGGAGTGGTTTCCGCGCAACCCTCAATCAAAGTGGACTTTGTAAGCTCTAGTGCCAAGACTGACGGAGCTTCTTCGGGTTCTATTACAGGAAACGATACTGGTATTTACACAATCACATTTGACGTAACCGCCATTGGGGATGATGTGTTTATTGACGGGGATGTGCCAAGGGCAAGATTTGGCGGAGACGGCATTAATTGGGCGACTACAACAAACACAACGTACGGGTTTGATTATCTGAATTATCTCCCGTTGTACATTCTTGAAGCCGAAGGAGAAGAAGGGTCAAACAGCGTTGCTCCTGATGTAAAAACAAGCGGAGCTATATCTTATGGAATTCCAGAAGGAGAGACAAGAAGATTTACCCTTCAAGTCAACATTGGCCCCGCGCCAAAAGATGTGCAAGCTGGGATTATTCTTAATGGTCTGAGATGGGACACAGACAGCGGTGATACTCATGACAATCTATACAACTTTAATCTTGGACGATTCAGGACAGATACAATATTCTTGAATCAACAAGATTAAACGATCAGCTAAGGCAAAAAAGAACAGCAAGATAGAAAAACACAAAGAACCCCCTCAAGGGGGTTCTTTGTGTTTTTCTATTCTCAGTTAACTTTAATAACTGTGTCGCAAAACATTACACCCCGCAGTCCCGTCCCTATTCAAACTGTGAAAAGCAAGACCTCCGCCCAACTGACAAAAAAAACAGCGCGTTTGCGCCGTTTGTAAATTTTAAGAGCGGCACCACAGACCGTTCCCCATTCGTGTGCGCTTTTCGTTAAGCGGTATCTACTATGATCGCTACCTCTCAACGAACATACGTCCAATCCCCCTCCTGACACGATTATCGGATGCATATTCCAAAATACACCGTCTTGCATTTCTATATTCAGACGATTGCTGGGATGATAGCGTTCGGCCAAATTCTTCTTCTGCCAACACTACGGATTGGATATTGTAAAATTTGCACCAATAGTATACCCACCGGCAAGTAAGGGATATATCCCATCCCGACACAAAATAGACAACATCAGGCCTGAGCCGTGCTAGTATATTTTGGTAAAAATGCCTCAGAACAGGCATGCAACGAGGACGGTCATGCCGTTTCGTCAATGATTCCTCGTAGCTTCTTATCCACTGAGCGAACTCAGCCAGCGGCACCACAGATTCATTGCGTTCCAGCAGTCTATCCGTAAAATGCTTGGCAGACGGTAATTTCAAATCATAATTGGTATATTCGGCTTCACTTACTCCCATGACCATGCATAAAGGTCTTCCGACTCGCTTTGCCACTATTTCTGCTATCTTGTACAACTGTCCCGGTTGTTTGGCCCGCTTCAGCATAATTCTCTCTTGCTCCGTCCAATTTTGCTTGTGCATAATTAAGCGTGTGTATGATGTAAAGATCTGGACAAATACTACTACAGCTTGTTGCCGAGTCAACACACTTACTTGTATCTGCTCACAAGACTGAGTAATCTGCTAACTACAGCCTTCTTTTCTTCTGTCATACCCGCGAAAGCGGGAATGACACCACTCGGCCTTATGAGCAGATACACTTACTTCGCGTAAACGAACACACATAAGGATTGCAATCTCCTAACACGCCTACATACGCTCTGTCAAGCACCACCGAGGCTTTGCGAGGTGAGAAGCGAATACATGGAGCTTCGCAAGACCTTGAGCATTTTGTCTTCAAAATGCGAAAGGTTTACCGCGTCTGTAAGACGGCAGGCGGGGCGTTCATCCGTTCCGTTTCCGTTCGTGTAAAATTCGAGCGAATGATATAATTAGTTCACCAAGAGAAACATTGTCGGAAGTAAGATAGCGGAGCGATTTTGCGGAAGCCAAAATCGCGCTGTCAATTTTTTCAAAACCATTTCCGCCTGCGGCGGAAGCCGTGAATTCCCAAAGTTCGTCCCAGCCATATGAAAGACCTCAAACCAAAATATTTTCTCTACGCGAGGAAATCAACAGAGGACGATGACCACCAGATAATGTCTATTGAGGCACAACTTTTTGAATTACGAGAATATGCGCGTAAAGAAAATCTTGAAATTCTTGAGGAATTTCAAGAGTCGAAAAGCGCAAAAAAGCCTGGACGAGAATTGTTCGGCGAGATGATGACGCGCATTGAACAAGGCGAGGCAAATGGAATAATTGCATGGCACCCTTTATGTTGGCGAGAAATAGTGTGGACGGCGGCAAAGTGATTTATCTCGTAGATACACAAAAAATTGTCTCTTTACGCTTTCCGACATTTTGGTTTGAGCCGACCCCGCAAGGTTTGTTTATGCTTCAAGTCGCCTTTGGCCAATCCAAATATTATTCCGACAATCTCAAGCAAAATGTCGAGCGTGGTATGCGCCAAAAACTGCGCCGAGGTGAGTGGCTAACTCGCGCGCCATTCGGGTATGTGAATAATCCGCGCACGCGAAATATCGAACCCGACGCAGTGAAGTCGCGGATTATCGTGCGCGCGTATGAGGAATATGGCAAAGGTTTACATACGCTGGTATCACTGGCGCAGTTTTTGTCCGAACATGGCGTGACCACTCTGGCCGGAACGCCACTTGGCAAAGCTTCCGTTGCGAGATTGCTTTCCAATCGCGCGTATTTGGGATTTACAAAACATAAGGGCGAATTTTTCTCCGGAAGCTTTGTGCCAATTCTTTCTCCGACCCTGTTTGAAGCTGTGCAGAAAAGATTGGAAGAGCGAGCGCGTCCGAGGCATAGCCGCGTGTCGCATGATTTTCCGTTCACCGGTCTTTTTCGTTGCGGCGAGTGTAGTTCCATGATTACTGCGCAGTGGGCTACGGGGCGTTGGGGCAGCAAATATCGCTATTATCGTTGTACGAAAAAGAACGGTGTCTGTTTGCAAAAATATCTGCAAGAAGACGCGCTCGCCTTTCAAATCAAAGGACAGCTTCAATCAGTGTCGCTTCCCGACGACTGGGCAGATTACATGCTCGGCAAAATGGAGAATTGGGACAAAGAGGACAAACTGTCGTCGGGAAACCGCACCGAACGGATGAAAACTAATCGAAAGGAGATCGAACGAAAGCTTGACGCACTCGTTGATTTACATTTGAACGGCGATATTGAGCGCGAGATGTATCTAGCGAAAAAAGACGTATTGATGCGTCAAAAGCTTTCACTCGATACTGATTTATCATCCGTCCGGCGCGGGAGAAAGAATTGGGTCGAACCCCTGCGGAAGTGGATTTTGGATTCACAGCACGCGGGGTTTCTGGCGAGCAGTACAAACTACGCGGAAATCCGCGAGTTTGTCCGTTCCTTCGGAACGAACCCCGCGCTGAAAGACAAAACTATTTCGATCTCATTTTGCCCGCCCTCCGAATTCGCCCGCACCCGCAAGACGGATTTCATACCCTCGACATACAGCGCGCCTTTGGCGCGCGCCATTTTTTCGCTCACAAACGAGGAAGTTCTAAAATGTGACCCCACGGGGAATCGAACCCCGATTCCGAGCTTGAGAAGCTCGTGTCCTGACCGTTAGACGATAGGGCCGGCGCCGTAAAGCGGCAAATTTTCAGTTATCAATTCCCAATTTTCAGAAGGAAAAAGACAGGGAAACTATAGCAATTTTTTAAAAAATCGGCAAAATAAGGTACATGAGAAAGACATTGCCGCAAAGATTTTTCAAACGTCCAGCTCTTCTCGTTGCCAAGGAACTCCTTGGTTGTTTTTTGTGCCGCGTGATTGGAGGGAAAATAATGCGATTGGAGATTACGGAAGTGGAAGCGTATGACGGTTTGCGCGACCAGGCGTCGCACGCGAGTTGCGGACAGACGCCCCGTAACTCGCCGATGTTCGGCGAAGCGGGGCGTTGGTATGTGTATTTTACCTACGGTATGCATTGGATGCTGAATGTCGTAACGGGCCCGAAAGGGTATCCGGCGGCAGTGCTTATCCGCGGAGCAAAGGAAGTCATTGGTCCTGCGCGGCTCACGAAATATCTGCGGATTGACAGCCGTTTCAACAATAAGCCGGCCGTCCCTGAAACGGGATTGTGGTTGGAGAAAGGCAGAGAGATTCCACATAAAAGAATCCGGCGTACGCCACGAATAGGTGTGGCGTACGCCGGAAAGAGGTGGGCAGAGAAGCCGTACCGATTTTTCATACATCAATGAGAGGTTTTTCAAACGTCGATGTTGCGGCGCCGGCGGTCTTGCCGTTCCTCTTGCTCGCGCTCCCATTTTGCCATCCAGTTTTTGTTTGTCTGTGACGGAGGCGCAGAAGACGCGTTTTGTTTCCGGCGCGGTTTGGATTTGAGATCTTTGACGGACGATTGTTCCTCGGCCGGACGTTCCACTGCCGCGCGCATCAATTTGAACCACTCTCGTGACTCCATGAGATTATGATGAAACGAATAAGGACTCGATAACTTTTCTTACCGCGCCACCGTCCGCGCGGCCCTTGCATTCCTTCATTACAGCGCCAACAAGACTGCCGATTTTTGACGTGTCGGCAATAGTAAGTTCTGCCTTCTTCCGCTTTGCAATCGCGCGAATTTCCGATTCGCCCATCATCTTCGGAAGAAATGCTTCAAGGATGCAAAGTTCCGCTTCTTCGCTCTGCGCGAGTTCTTCCCGGCCGCCCTTCCGAAATTGTTCAGTGGAGTCCCTGCGCTGATTCACGAGCCGCTTTATCACGGCGACCGTTTCTTCGTCAGTCAGTGCCTCCTCCGGCTTGCGCCTCTTCGCGATGAGTTCGTTCACACACGCGGCCTTCATGCCGCGCAAAACGCCAAGCCGCACGGCATCCTTCGCACGCATCGCCTCGGGAATCTGCGTATCAATTTCTTTTATTATTGGCATAAAATGAATGCCGTATGGCTAATAACTGTATGACGGAAGGAATCATTGTCGCCTTTTTGTCAATCAGTGTTTGTCATTCAATGATTCAGCCAACGGTTATGAGTTATTCAATAATTCTACCGCATTTGCTATACTTTTGTCATGGAACAGGCGTTTTCCGTAGCCGGGTTTATTTTCGGTCTTGTTACCACCATTATCCTCGTGGTGCTGTTTTTTAGACTGCGGGGCGCTCAATCAAAGGGGAACGATGAGACGGCGTTCAAATTGCTTTTCCAACAGATGAATGAGCAAACGCGCACTCTTGACGCGAAACTTCACGAGCTTACAAAAACGGTTGACTCGAAGATGGGGGAGACGACGCGGCACGTGGGGGAGGCGATGCGAAGCCAATTCAGCGAATCGTCCAAGCTCATTAAAGAGGTTACGGAAGGTTTGACGAAACTTGATGAGACCAACCGGCAGGTGGTGTCTTTCGCGGACCAATTGCAAAACCTTCAGGATATTTTGAAGAATCCCAAACAGCGAGGCATACTTGGCGAGTACTATCTGGAGACGCTTCTCAAAAACGTTCTGCCGCCCGGCAATTATAAAATGCAATACGCGTTTAGGAATGGAGAAATTGTGGACGCGGCGGTTTTCGTTAAGGACAAGATAATTCCCGTTGATTCAAAGTTCAGTTTGGAGAATTACAATCGTCTGGCCGAGGCCCGCGACCCTTCCGAAAAAGAGCGATTGGAGAAATTATTCATAAACGACCTCAAAACGCGCATACAGGAAACAGCCAAATATATCCGGCCGGGGGAGGGAACGATGGATTTTGCGTTTATGTTTATTCCGCATGAGGCCATTTATTACGACCTTTTAGTGAGCAAGGTGGGACTGGTAACTGATGATGCCGAAAATCTCATTCAGCGCGCGGCAAGCAAATACAAAGTGCTTATCGTCTCGCCGACATCGTTCCTCGCATATCTGCAAACTGTTCTGCAGGGTCTGAAGGCGCTTCAGATAGAGGAGACTGCCAAAGACATAGTTAAGCGCGTGGACGACCTCGGCAAGCATCTCAAGAACTATGAGGAATATCATCAGAAACTCGGCAATGCGATTGGAACAACGGTAAACCACTATGTCGCCTCGGGCAAAGAATTTAAGAAGATAGACAAAGACATCTTAAAGGTCACCGGAAGCTCCATCGGTTTTGACCCTCTCGCGCTTGAAAAGCCGGTATATGAAGAATAAAAGAGTGTGTAAACTTCGAGTGGATTCCGCCCATCGTTGGCAGGTTGTGCGATTACGATGAAGCCCGCCCTCACAGTGTTCATGTTGGAGGGCGGGCGGAGTTCCGAAGGAACGCAGACCAAAGCGTCAGACGGGGCTCTCGGAGATGCTGTCAGGTCAAGAGGAGAGAGACGCTTTTGGGGGATGGAAAATCTGCGAACGATTGCCAGATACCAGTGTACTCAATTGATTAATATTGTCAATTCAGACATGCTGTGCCGGCGCGGAATCTTGCAATTTCAATGGTTTTGCGTAGAATTGACGACACTACTTGTTCCGTTAGCACTTTAGCAGTATCTCTGATATCTTATTAGGATTAGGGCAAAGCCAATTAAATGGATACAAGTATACTATTGCTATAGCTATGGTAAATGAATCGAAAATTTCAAGCGGGGTCGCATTTGCGGTTATTGAAACGGGCGGCAAGCAATACGCGGTAAAGGAGGGGGATGCAATTAAAATCGAGAAGCTCTCGGATGATTTTAAGAGTGGCGATGTGGTCACTTTTGAGCGGGTGCTTCTTCGCGATGACGGAGAGCGCACCACTCTTGGGTCGCCGCATATTGCCGGCGCAAAAGTCCAGGCCGAAATTACCGATATCGGGAGGGGCCGCAAGATAGAAGTGGTGAAATATAAAGCCAAGAGCCGCTATTTTAAGCTGCGCGGCCATCGTCAACCGTACATGAAGGTGAAAATTGCCAAGGTATAATCTTTACTCGGCTCCCCATTGAAAGGGCGCGGGTTTTTTCCGCTGAAAAAATCCTAGAGTTGCACCGCCGTCGTGCCGCGAATCCCCTTTCACTGAGGCGCCTCGCAGAGTCTTGTAATTCAAATATCTCTAGGTTGCCGAGCGGTTTTTGAGCGCCGACGTTAACGTCTCTGTATCGGCGTATTCAAGCTCGCTTCCCGTTGACAAGCCGCGGCCCAACATGCTTATCCTTATCGGGAACCCGGACAGCATTTTTTTTATCTCTTCGCTCGTGTGCTCGCCGTCCGGATTTGCGGCGAATGCGAGGATGACTTCTTTCAGCGTCCCAATTTTGGCGCCGCTTTGCGCACGCTTTTGGAGTTCCTTGAGTCGAAGTTTTTCTCCATTTTTGCGTGGAATCAAGGAGAGCGTTCCGCCGATAACGACATACGTGCCGCGGTATACACCGCTTCTTTCCATCGCCTCAAGGTCGGCGTCGCTCGATACCACCATAAGCTCATTTCTGTTTCTACTTGCATCCGCGCATATTGAACAGAGTTTGAGCGCCTCCCGCTTTCCGCCGCCCGTTTCCGCGAAAAATCGGAAACACTGTGCGCATTGCGCCGCTTCCTTCTTCAGGGACGCGATGAGACGAACGAGCTCATCAAGATATGATTTTTCTTCGGAGAGCAGAAAATAGACAAACCGTCTGGCTTGCCGCGGCCCGATGCCGGGGAAGCCCCGGAAAAGTTCCGTCAATTTGGTTAAAGCATTCATGTCAAAACCGCGTTCGCGCGATGGTGAATTCAAAAGGGTGTGTCTTCCGCTCTCACGGTCTTCACCTGCGGTTCAAAATCCGCGAAGTCGCTCCTTTCGAGCGATTGGAAGGTCGCCTTCTTTTCATCAAAATAGAGTTCGATCTTTCCCGTCGGGCCGTTGCGATGCTTTTCAATGAGAATCTCGGCTATGTTCGGACGGTCGGAATTTTCCTTATATTTATCTTCGCGGTGAATGAACATGACAACGTCGGCATCTTGCTCAATACTTCCACTGTCGCGAAGGTCTGAGAGGCGGGGACGGCCGCCGCGTTGCTCCACCGCCCGCGAGAGTTGCGAAAGCGCAAGAACCGGCAGGTCGAGCTCGCGAGCAAGATGCTTCAAGCTTCGCGAAATCTCCGTTACCTGCTGGACGAGATTGTCGGAAGCGCGCGATGCCGTCGGCACCATCAGTTGCAAATAGTCAACCACGATAAGACCGAGACCTTTCTCGCTTTTGAGCCGTCGTGCGACCGAGCGCATGCGAAGAATGTTGCTCGCGGGCTGGTCATCAATATAGATGGGGGCTTTGGAAAGTTTATCCAACGAGTCGCGGATTTTTCTGAACTCCTCCGCGGCGTGCAAGCGGCCAGTGCGAAGCTTCCACGCGTCCACGTGCGATTCGGCCGCAAGCATCCGGTCAACCAACTGCTGCGAACTCATCTCCAGAGAGAAGATGCCGACGGGTACGCCGTGTTTTGTCGCGGCCATACGGGCGATATCAAGCGCGAGCGAAGTTTTTCCCATACTCGGCCGCGCGGCAAGAATGATAAGGTCGGATTTCTGGAACCCGGCGAGCTTGTTGTCTAATTCCGTAAAGCCGGTTGGAATACCCCGGAGTTCATTTCCGGATTTATGCAGCTTATCCAGCCTTTCCCAGGCTTCGCCCAAGGTATCCTTAAGTGCGATAAACGCATGCGCGCCAGAGCGTTGAGTGATTCCGAAAATGCGCTTCTCGGCCTTTTCCATCAAATTTTCAAGGTCTTCCGCTTCAGCATACCCAAGTTCGCCAAGGTATTCGGACGCTTCTATGAGATTGCGCATCAGGTGCTTCTTTTGGATGATTTCGGCGTAATGCTTGAGATTCGTTGAAGACGGAACGCTTGCGGTAAGCTCGGCAAGGCACGCTGCGCCGCCGGCCGCTTCGAGCTCCCCCTTTTCAGTAAGGCGCGATGAGAGGGAGAGAAGGTCGATTGGGACATTCTTCCCGCCAAGTTCAGCCATCGTCCTCCAAATAAGACGATGTCTTCCCGAATAAAACGCCTCTTCGGTTATGGTATCTTGTATTTCATACAGTCCACCCGGCCGGAGCATGATAGAGCCGAGCAGAGCTTTCTCTGCCTCAAGATTTTGCGGGGGGATGCGGGGGTTTTCGGGCATGAGAGATTTTTTGATAGGCGATAAACACGTGCATTGTAACACAGCGCGGAAGTCAAAGGTCAAACGAATATGTCGCACAGCGCGTGGGCAAGATGTGGACAAAAAAAGAACCGGTAGAATCACCGGTTCCAAAAACCAATCGCTCTTCTGACTCCAAGCCTGAAGCAATTCTCCTGTGCTAGCTAGAAGGAAATATCCAAATCTCCGTCACTTTCTTCAGTATCTGGAGGACAGGCAATCGTATTACCCTTGTTCAAATTTTTCCAACCCAGTGATACACAAAGTACCCAAACAATTTGTATAGGGAGCCAGGTGATTGCGGCAGTCGCGATCCAGAAAACCGGCCAGAATGTTTTCGGAATAAATAACCACACGGCGGCGTAGATTCCCGCGGGGATGAGAGCAATGCCGATGAAGAAAATAACGCCGATAACATAGCCGACCCGCTGTGGGAGGGTTTTCTTGGTTTTCATCTGGCGAAAAGTTTGCCACCAGTTTTCCTTTAAGTCAAGCCATTGCCACTAATTAACCGTGCGGATTTAGGTTATAGTTATGGCATTCCGACGCACGCTCGCATCCGGGTTATAATTTGAGTACAAAAATCGCATGCAAGCAGTCATACTCGCCGCCGGCCTCGGCACGCGAATGGGGCCTCTCACCCAGACGACCGTAAAACCGCTCCTCAAGGTGGGAAAACGGCCGCTTTTGGAGTATACATTTGACGCATTGCCGGACGAGATAGACGAGGTAATTGTGGTGATAGGTTATTTGGGCGAACAGATACAGGCATACCTTGGGGAAAACTACTGCGGCCGGCCGATTAATTATGTCAAACAAAAAAAATTGGAAGGCACCGCAAAAGCGCTGTGGGAGGCAATGCCGCTTCTTCACGGAAGATTTCTGGTTCTTATGGCCGACGATATCTACGCAAAACCAGACATTGAAAAATGCTTAAAACACGAGCGTGCCATGCTTGTTATGCGCACAATGAGCGCCGGTCCGGGAGGAAAAGTCCTGTTCACCGACAACGCCGGACTCAATAGAGTCGAAGAAGGGAAATCGCATCCGGCCGGTTCGCTTATTAGTACAAACGTATTTGTCTTGACGCCGGAGTTCTTTGACTACGAACCGGTTAAACTCACCGATAGGGAAGGCGAGTGGGGACTGCCGCAAACGGTTGCGCGGATGGCAAAGGATTATCCAGTTTCGGTCATAGAGGCCTCACGTTGGATAAAGATCACGACCCCGGACGACTTGAAACTCGCGGTACAAGCGCTTCAGACCGGTAATGCCCTAATTTAGCAATAACATACGAACGTATTATGCTATTGCTAGGAGGCGGAGTAAACTCCGCTCGTCCTATCCCTGTGCAGGAGCACAGGGCGTTCGGCGAGCGGAGTTTCCTTTAAGAACCCTCGGTTCTCAAGGGACTGTTG
>Ga0155183_143_pt1 | contig 15411 bp, 20 predicted proteins | sample RifCSPhighO2_02_FD_106151 | JGI IMG/M metagenome (GOLD analysis project Ga0155183, IMG submission 106151) | Candidatus Taylorbacteria bacterium RIFCSPHIGHO2_02_49_25 | reverse complement strand
GGCGAAAGCGAGGGCGGGCAAAAATTCCTTCCCCCCAACCCCCTTCCTTTTTGCCCGCCCGAGCGATTGGATTTCAGAATTCAGCGTCCGGATTTTCGTTAAAAAAGGTTCGGATTTTAACCAAAAGGCATCGCCAATTTTCAGAATTAGGATTTTGGGCGATTGTTGCCTCGCCCCGCCAGAGGCGGGGCTCGGCTTCGGCAAGGATTTTGAAGGGATTTTTGAAGTCGCAAAACAATTTCTGCCCGCTCAAACGGAAGTTCGGTTTGCCGAAGGCAAACATAAATTTGGAAATTTTATAAACCAATCTTTTTTCTTTCGCTTTCAGCGAAAGGTTGAGCGTATTTTTCCTTGATTGCCCAAAAACTAATTTCAAAACAATATGGACAACATAAATTTACAAACCAAAAAGTTTTTTATCTATGCCCGCAAATCAACGGACAGCGAAGACAGGCAAATTCGCAGTATCGCTGACCAACTGGCTGAATTGTGAGAGCTGGCGAAAAAAGAAAATATTGAGGTTGTTGATACTTTGGTAGAAAAGCAAACTGCGAAAAAGCCGGGCCGGCCTGTCTTCGCTGAAATGCTGAAAAGAATTGAAGCGGGCGAAGCAACGGGAATTTTAGCGTGGCACCCTGACCGTCTCGCTCGCAATTCCGTTGACGGAGGACAAATCATTTATCTTGTTGATACCGGAATTATTAAAGAGCTAAAATTCCCGACTTTTTGGTTTGATCCGACACCGCAAGGCAAATTTATGCTTTCAATCGCATTTGGGCAGTCAAAATACTACATTGATAATCTTTCGGAGAATATAAAGCGAGGACATAGGCAAAAATTGAAAAATGGATTATGGCCTCAAATGGCCCCACTCGGATATTTAAACAATAAAGAAACAAAACAAATTTATGTGGATAAAGAAAAATCGCCACTTATCAAAAAGGCATTTGAGGCCTACGCCACTGGAAAATATACCTTGAAATAAATCCGAAAGATTATCAATTCCTTGGGATTGGTTGGCAAGAAAGGCAAAATGCTTTCCGTCTCCAATTATCAGTATATGCTCAAAAATAAAATCTATTATGGAATGATTGAATATAATGGCGAATTGTATGAAGGAAAGCACGAACCGATTATTTCAAAGAAACTTTTTGACGAAGTGCAGGAAGTGATGAAGCAAAAGAGCAAACCGCAAAAAGTGGACGAGATGAAATTTTTTCTCTATCGCGGATTTTTCCGGTGCGGCGAATGTGGCTTCACAATAACAGCGGATAGAAAAATAAAGAAAAGTGGCAAACAATATGTTTATTATTACTGCACCAAGAAAAATCCTAACCACATTTGCTCGCAAAATGTTTTTACGAGAGAAGAAAAAATTTCATCTCAAATCAACGAAGCGATACAAAAAGTTTCTTTGCCTGATGATTGGGCTGATAAAATGATAAACGAATTGAAAACGGAAAAAGAAACAAAAGCCCAATCATCTCGCTTTTTTGCTCAAAAAACAGAAAATGAAATAAAAATGATTGACGAGAAGCTGGAAAAACTGATGAACGCTTATCTTGAAAGCGCGTTAAATCTCGCCGAATATCGGGAAGCCAAAAACAAACTCGTCAATCAAAAACAGCTTTTGAAAGACAAACTGACGGCTTTTGAGCAAAAAAGCAATAATCGGTTCGAACTCGCCGCCAAATTCATAAATACCGTAAAACAAGCCGAAATTATCGCTTTGCAAGAAAATCCCGAACAGGGTCGGGATTTTCTAAAAAAGATTGGTTCGAACTTCCGTTTGAGCGGGCAGAAATTGTTTTTGGATTTCAAAAATCCCTTCAAAATCCTCGCCGAAGCCGAGCCCCGCCTCTGGCGGGGCGAGGCAACAATCGCCCAAAATCCGAATTCTGAAAATTGGCGGTGGGGGTGAGATTCGAACTCACGACACCCTTTCGGATGTGACGGTTTTCAGGACCGTTCCGTTAGACCGCTCCGGCACCCCACCGCACTAGGGCGGATTAATTCAAAATAGTCGTTTCACTCCTTTTTTCATTACAAGACTGGTGGACTACCATTATCCGACCCTTCCCTAATCGTTCGATAATATCAGAAAATTGGCCTCTCGCAACGATATGCGCTAAAATCTCGTAATGCGTTACCTCGGCATTGATTTCGGTGCAAGACGAGTTGGTCTTGCGCTCTCCGATGAGTCCGGCACGCTCGCGTTTCCGCATTCGGTTCTCATAAACAACAAACAACTGCTTTCAAACGTTAAGGGGATTGTACAAGAACAAAAGGTAGAAATAATCGTTCTGGGAGAATCAAAGGATTTCAAGTGGGAAGGTAATCCGATTGCGGCGAAGGCTGACCGGTTTAAGAAAGCACTGGAAGCAGTGACGCGGAAGCAAGTCGCATACGAACCCGAATTTTTGACATCCGTACAGGCGGGACAAAAGCACTCCAGGCGTCCCGATGGAATCCGCGGGTCAAGGCTTCGCGCGAGGCGCCGAAAAACAAATACCATGCTGGATGCATCCGCAGCCGCCATTATCTTGCAATCTTTCCTTGACCATAAATCATGAATCCTAAATCAAGTATCAGTTTTGACGATTTTCAGAAGGTAGAGCTCACGGTAGGGAGGATACTCTCGGCCGAAAAAGTGCCAGAGACCGAAAAACTGCTCAAGCTTTCGGTCAATGTGGGAGAAAGCGCGCCGCGGCAAATTATTTCCGGCATCGTGCTGTATTTCCCCGACCCGCAGGCGCTTGTGGGAAGAAAGTTTATGTTCGTCACCAACATTCCTGTGCGCACCATAAAAGGTTTAGAGAGCAGCGGCATGATACTCGCGGTTTCTACGGAGGACGGCAAATCCAGTTTGCTTGAGCCAAACGCGGATGTACCGGAAGGCGCACGCGCATGATAGCGCGCAATCTTTAATCATCAATCTTTAATCCTTAACTGTTAAGGATTAAGAATAAAGGATTAACAGTTATGGACTCACTCCTACATTTTCTCGACCCAAAGTTTCTCGTCACGACCCTCGGTCTTGTTGGCGTATTTGCCATCGTGTTTGCGGAGTCAGGGCTGTTCTTCGGATTTTTCTTTCCAGGCGACTCGCTCCTTTTCACCGCGGGGTTGTTCGCGGCGCAAGGACACTTTGATATCAGCGCGCTTTGGATAGGCACGACCATCTGTGCCATTCTGGGCGATAGCGTCGGGTACGCTTTCGGCAGGCGTGTCGGCCTCAAACTTCTCACCAGGGAAGATTCGTTTTTCTTCCGCAGGGAACACATTCACCGCACTGAGGCGTTTTATGAGATGCACGGCAAAAAGACGATTGTCCTTGCGCGATTCGTCCCGATCGTGCGCACGTTTGCGCCGATTCTTGCCGGCATTGGCCGCATGAAATACCGAGTGTTTCTTTCCTACAACATAGCGGGCGGCACGCTCTGGACCACCTCAATTCTCTTTTTAGGGTATGTGCTCGGCTCGATGATTCCGTCCGTTGAACGATACATCCTACCCATCGTGCTGGCTATTGTTCTCCTTTCATTTATGCCGCTGTTTCTTGAATATCGAAAATCCAAACAAACTGGTAACCCACAGACCCCTCCCGGTGGAGTATAATAGAGATTGTTCACCGGCTTCGGAGAAGCTTTCAATTCTGCCAAACGTCACCATAACGACTTAATCGAGAGCGATGTTCTTTCCGATTTAGAATTTTCTTGGCGAGCCCTGCGCCCGTTTGGAGTATGTCGCTCCCCACTGTCACCATGAACGTTCCATCAACACCAGCAACACATGAAGTATTCAGCCGGTTCTTCCCGCCGCCGCGTTTCTTGGAAATGCCGGCGGTTGGGCTGGATATCTCCGACGATGCCGTTTCAGCGATTGGGCTCGCGCGAAAATCGAATGCGTTTGTTCTGGAACGGTTTGGCAGGCGCCGCCTGCAAAGCGGAAGTGTTTCGGGCGGGCGGATAAACGATGCGAATGCGGTAGCGGGGGTACTGCGCGAGCTTAAAGACGAGCTCAAACTTGATTTTGTGAATGCCTCGCTTTCGGAAGAGAACGCGTACCTTTTCAAGGTTAAAATACCTCGCGTATCCAGAAAGGAAATCCGCGGGGTGCTTGAGTTTAAACTTGAGGAAAATGTGCCCATACCCGCAAGCGAAGCGATTTTTGACTATACCGTCATCACACAGGCCGGACACAGCAACGGCGACCACATTGACGTAGGCGTGACCGTGCTTTCGAAAGCCGTGGTTGACGCGTACACAGCCCTCTTGGATAAAGCGGGACTCGTGCCGCTCTCCTTTGAAATTGAGGCGCAGGCCATTTCACGAGCAGTAATTCCAAGAGGAAATCGCGAAACCCATCTGGTCGTCAATATCGGCGAGCGCAAAACCGGATTGTTTATTATCAGCAATGAAGTCGTGCACTTTACTTCCACAGTAGGCATCGGAGGCATGCACATCACGGAAGCCATCGCGCGTCATTTGTCCATAAGTTCGTCTGAAGCCGAGCGCGTAAAAAATGATCACTCCTCCTTCCGGCGAAAAGAGAATATGGAGCTATTTCTTGTCATCGCTGAAGTCGTATCGGTTCTTAAGAGTGAACTTAACAAGCTTACGGTTTATTGGAGTACGCACGAGGGTCCGTCCGGAGAGCTCGGCAAAAAGATAACGAATATCATTCTGTGCGGGCGCGACGCGGCGATTGCCGGCATTGTCGAATACTTCGCGTTTTCGCTTGACAGGCCGGTGGAGGTAGGTAATGTCTGGACAAACGCATTCTCGCTTGATGAACATATTCCCTCGTTGCATTTTGACGAGTCCCTTGATTATGCCGCTACCGTCGGGCTCGCGTTGCCTAAAGGGCATTAAGTTATACGAAATTACGAATTAAAGTCCAACAAATTACTACAAATGAAATCAACCTCTTATTTGTAGTCATTCGTATATTCGTAAAATTCGTTGTTTCGTATGTTTATCTACCATGTTTAATTTACTCCCCAAAGCCAAAAAAGACATCATTCACCGCGAGTACCGCGTGCGGCTCTCGATTGTCGGCCTGTGGCTTCTTTTTGTCGTGCTCGTTGCCGCGTCGCTGCTGCTCTTTCCCGCGTTTCTGCTTTCGGCGGAGAAAGAGAAAACCGCGCAGGAGAGATTCGCCGCACTCAGAGAAAGCGTCGAGAGAAACAGTATTAACGAGCTTGACGACGCCTTGAGCGACCTGGCGGCCCGTCTTTCTATCATGAAAAGCGAAAGCCCGAATGTACATATCTACGAGGCGCTCACGCTCCTCGCTTCCATAAAGACGGACGGGATATCGCTCAGCAATATCTCTTTTGTCAGATCGTCTGAGGGGCGGCGGGACATTGCTGTTTCCGGGGTTGCGGCAAGCAGGTCGGGGCTTGTATCATTTGTGCAAACGCTTGAACGAGCTGGAATCTTTGAAAAGGTGGACGCGCCTATTTCCAACTTTGTGAAAGAGGCGGACATTAATTTTGAGATACGCGCTTCCGCGTCCCTATAACTTTACCGTCATGAGCGCGCAAACCATAGGAAGAAAAAGCAAGGAGCTCCTTATCATAACCCTCCTGCTCAATCTGGCGGCGATCGGCTGGTATGGTTTTCTGTTTTGGAAAATAAAGGAGAAAAACGAGCACATTTCTGATTTGTCGAACAAGATTGAGGCGGAGGTCAGTGCGGAACAGGCCATACACGACAAAAAAGCGCTCGTCGAGGATACCGCCGCGTTGCGCGGGAAACTCCTCTCGTTCATTCTCGGAAGCAGGGAGGCCGTTTCTTTTATTGAGTTTTTGGAAAAAACCGGGGCTAATATCGGAGTTCGAACATCCGTTGAATCTGTGAGCGCGCGGGAACACCCGGAGCTTTCAGGCATGGAGGAACTTCGGCTTAAACTTAGAAGCACCGGTTCATGGCCCGCCGTTGTGCGTTTTTTGGGACTTATGGAGTTGCTTCCGTACGAGGCCGACGTGGACCAAATAGTAATGTCCAGGGCGGAATTTGAAGGAGGAGATTTGTGGCGGGCTGATTTTACGCTGGCCGTCTTAAAAGAAAAATGAAATTCTTTCCTGTTAACAATCGGATATTCCATGATGTTTTTTCGCGCGCGCGAGTCCCAAGCGAGTCGGCGCAATTTGGCCGCAGTCCGAGTGTTGACTGGCTCGTTCTGTGCACGACGTTTGCGTTGCTCCTTTTCGGAGCAATAACTGCCGGAGTCATCATGTATGGGCGAGTGGAAAACGAGAACATATTTCTCTCCGAAAAAAAAGAGTCCGCCGCATCTCTGCCGCTTGACCGGTTCAAACTTGAACGCACGGTGCTTTTTTATGAAAAAAAACAGGAGCAATTCAACGCGCTGAAGCAAAAACCGCTTTCCACCGCAGACCCGTACGTTTCTCCTCCGGAGAAAAAGTAGTCGTGCAGATTTTCTTTTTTGTTCATTTGTTGTAAGTTTAGCGCGCGCCCCTGTAGTTCAATGGACAGAACCGCGGACTTCTAAGCCGCTGATGGGTGTTCGATTCACCCCGGGGGCAGATGTTTTTGAAAATGGAAAGAGTCGGACTCTCTCGCCAAGAGTCTGGCTCTTGCCGTCGAAGAGAGACCTGTTGATATCTTTCTAGATAGGGAGGTGCAGTAGTGTTACACTTAACCGTAAAGGTCAATTCTTACCAGCTTATTAGATGTTAGTTTTTTAGCTTGTTAGGGAGGCCTAATCAGCTAGTAAGCTAGTTAGCTGAAAAGCTAAGATATATGAAAACCGTACATATCATCTCTTTTATTCTTCTTGTCATCGGCGGCCTGAACTGGGGCCTCGTGGGGCTCGGCGTTGATGATCTGGTCACTCGCATCCTTGGCGAAGGGCTCGGGGAGGCGGTGTTTATCTTGGTCGGCCTCGCCGCGATCGTTGAAGTGGTTACGCACAAAAAGACGTGTAAAATGTGTCCGTCATCCAACTCCGGCGCGTCCGTCGGCGGTGCGATATAATGTTCGTTTCAAAGTTTGTTTCAAAATCCGTCAGCCGCGGCTGACGGATTTTGTCTGGTGCGCCCTAAGAGATTCGAAGCTTACAGCTCCAGTACAGGTTTCCTATCCAGCGCTTTTCAGAAAAAGTGCTGGATATGGGAGAACCTTTTCGAGTCTCTCACGCTCCGCACGCAGGTGCGGAGCTAGTACTCACTCATTTCATTCATTGCAGTAATTCTAGCATTTGCGCGAACTTTTTTCCAGAACAAATTAAACGAGTAGCGTGCCTCGCGCGTGCTACGCACGCCTGTGTGATGCACAGTTTCTCCAAAGGAGAAAAGCGAGGCACACAATCCACACCGAACGGCTCACATGGGAAGAAATGAGCCGTTCGGAAAAAATGGACTCGGTTTTGCGAAAACTATTTTCTGGGAGGAGAGTTCGCAAAACCGAGACTAAAGATTTTTGAAATTCGGCAGGGATTTTGAATTCTCCCCGCGCGGAGGCAGGGTCTGGGAGGGAATCCGCGCGGGGTTTCGGATTTTTGTTTTGGAGAAATTGGGATGGGGGTTAAAAATTCAAAAAGTGTCTCACCATACAGTAAATATAGAAAGATTTTGTTTATCTAATTTTTTGTTACAACTAATTTAACTAGCTCAAGATAATCGAGCCATAATTGATTTTCTTCAATCAATACATTGACTGTTAAAGTAATTAAATTACTTGTGGAGACAAGACGAAAATCAAACGAATTCAATTGTTTTTCTTTTATAAAATTTGATAAAATTTCTTGCATTTCAGCAGAAGTTCCACGCACATCAATAGCTTCATTTACAGATTCAATCGAGACTAAACCTTGATAAAGTTCTTTGCGTAAAGAAATTATTGAGGAATCTACAGATAAATCACGATGAAAATTTCTCGTCTTGTTGATTAGCCTGCTTTTTTGTGAAATAGAATGTTGAAGTTTAAAAATAACAGAGCCCTCCGCTATTGACCCTGATGATTCTAATTCTAAAAAACTAGAGGTGCTTGTATTTTTTAAACCAAACTTCAATTTTTCTGTAACATCCCTAAAAGATTTAACAGCATCACTTGTTTCTTCTCCCGGTCTACTATCTGAATTCCCAATAAAAGCAGTCACAATCATAAGAAAAATGCCAATCATAAACATAATCGCTCCAGCAGTAACGGAAAATTCGGAAAGAGGGTGTCCAAAAACGAATGTCAAAGTAAATGTTGTTCCTCCTCCAAAGGAAATTAACATAAAAGATATGAACAACAACCAATTAGCAATATCTTCTCTTTTACAACCAGAAGGAAGAAAACTTAATCCAAAGAAAAATAAAAAGCCGAAAAATAATACTATTCCGTACTGCGGAAGGAGGCCGAATGATTTTAGAAATATACTCGAGAGTATAAAGTAAAGAAAAGTAAGACCAAAAAACCATGCACCCAATCATCGGGAAATTATAATAATGCGGTCTCGAATTTTGTTAGTGTTTGTGCTAACCATATTTTGTTAGATTCTATGTGTATACATTATGACACTAGATATATCATACCATATATCGCCATGGTTTTAATTTTTTGTGTAACGGACTGAGCGAATATTACCTTCCTTGCTTTCAAGAAAAAACACTTCTTTTTTGAGCGATGTCAGGACGTCAATTTTTTGTTCAATATCTATAGGTTCAATAGGAAGCGAATACGAATTTTTCTTGTTTAAAGAATTAATGTAAAGACCTCGATAGTTATAGGTAAGAACAATACTTTGAATATTTTCGATTGAGAAAGAATCTGTTTTTCCATTTTCCAGAAAAAGAATAACGTTTTTTTCTGAAGTTTCTATATTGACTGCTTTTACATCAGGAAACATAAAAGAAGAAGCTATACCCAATGTTCTCACAATGAAAATAATAATCATAAGTGCAACTATCGGAAAGAACAAAAAAGCTAACATTTTCTGAACAATCAAAGAGCCCGGCCGAATGAAATTCGCAGAAATGTTGTCATTACTCGAAAAGGGCAAAGCTGACGGAATAATTTCATGGCACCCGGACAGGTTAGCAAGAAACAGTGTTGATGGTGGAAAGATTATCCATTTTGTAGATCGCGGCTTGATTAAGTCCCTCAAATTTCCCACCTTTTGGTTTGAACCAACACCGCAAGGTTTGTTCATGTTAAACATTGCTTTTGGTCAATCAAAATATTTTGTAGATAATTTGCGAGAGAATGTGAAGCGAGGACTGCGGCAGAAAATCCGAAACGGCGTATGGCCCGGCTGGGCTCCGGTGGGCTATCTCAACAACCCAAAAACTCGTGGAGTAGATATTGACCGAGAGAAATCGGCTAAAGTAAGGAAAGTTTTTGAACTTTACGCAACCGGAGTGTGTCCGCTCCATTCTCTCGCAAATTGGTGTGTTAAGCATAATCTCAAAGGCAACAAGAACAACAAAATCTCCATAAGCAGTTTACAGAAGATTCTACAAAATATTTTCTATGTCGGTCTTATGAAATTTAAGGGAGAAGTTTTTGAAGGTACTCACGAGCCGTTAATTTCAAAGAAACTTTTTGATTTGTGTCAGGAAGTTATGGCAAAACGTGGCAAAAAGAAAGATATTCGCAAACATCATTTTGCTTTTCTTGGCCTACTCAAATGCGCTTCGTGCGGTTGTGCTATTACGGCAGAGATACAAAAAGGTCATCACTATTACCACTGCACGAAAAAGAAAGGGCAATGCCAAGAAAAGCACTTTTTGCGAGAGGAAGCACTAACCGAACAAATCAAAAGTTTTCTTCAAAAAGTTTCTTTGTCGAGCCAAGACACTGAAAAGGTTTTGGCTGAATTACAGAAAGACCAAGAACGAGCAAAAGAGGAAGCTAAAACTACTGTTCAAAATCTCAAAGCGGAATTGACCGAAATTGAAACCAAGCTCGAAAAGTTACTTGACGCTTATCTCGGTGAGGTCATTTCCTCCGAGGATTACAAGGTTAGAAAAGAAAATCTTGTCGTCAAAAAGGTCGAGCTTGGCGAGAAAATCAGAGATTTTGAACAGAAAGGTCTGTCTTGGCTCGAACCGGCTCGTGAGTTCGTTTTATCCTTAAATCAAGCTGCGAATCTAGTTGAGTCGGAAAACAAAGAGGAAATGACAACATTTCTGAAAACAATCGGTTCGAACCATGTTTTAGAAAATCGCCAATTCGTTTTTGCCCCGAAAATCCAATACAAATTAGTCGCCGAGCGAAGCGAGGCGGCTTCCTCTGGCTTGCTATTTCCGAAATGGTGCGCCCTAAGAGACTCGAACTCCTGACCTTCCCCGTGTAAGGGGGCTGCTCTACCAACTGAGCTAAGGGCGCGCAGTGTCAACATCTTTTTTATAGACGTATCCGCCTCCGGCTGAAAGCGCACATGCTCCCACAACTGTATCCTAAGGTTATGCTCTTTTCAAATATATTGTGTAAGATACATGCATGAAAAAGCGACTCACATGCATTATCCACGGCAGGGTGCACGGAGTTTTCTACAGGGATACCACTTCCCGGAAAGCGAGGGCGCTTGGGCTCGCCGGCTTCGTGGAAAATCAGATAGATGGCATGGTACTCGCGGTCGCGGAGGGAGAGGAAGCGGTTTTGGAAGAGTTTTTGACGTACCTATGGAAAGGGTCTCCGCTTTCAAAAGTGGAGCGGGTGGATGCGATGTGGGGTGAAGCGACCGGAGAGTTTAGTGACTTTTCGATACGCTACAGAAACTTTCTTGATAGATTTTGACTTATCGTTCATGTCCTCTGGTCCATAATTCATTCTCCATATTTCATAATTCATGGTTCATACTTCATCTCCCCAGTGCATCGGCATCATTCTTGACGGCAACCGCCGTTTTGCGAAGGCAAATAACCTTCCCACGCTTGAAGGGCATCGTCGCGGCCTCGAGAAGGTAAAAGACATCATGGGCTGGGCGAGAAAGGCCGAAGTGCCTTTTGTCGTCGCGTACGCGTTTTCAACGGAGAATTGGAATCGCGCGCAAGAAGAGGTTTCGTATCTCATGGGTTTGTTCAAAGAGATGCTTACGCAAAAACTCGCGGACTTTAATATTCTAACCGAGTTCAAGGGGCGCGAGCGCCGGATGGGAAGATAAGCGTGTAACGCGAATCGCATAACGTATAACGGCCGACTGCGCTTGTGATTTTCTCTCCCGCGTTATACGTTATACGATACATGATACGCATCCCCATTCTCTATAAAGACGATGATGTGCTGGTCATAAATAAACCAGCCGGGCTTGTCGTACATTCTGACGGAAGAACAAAAGAACCGACGCTTGTTGACTGGATTCTCAAGAATTATCCGAGAATTAAAGGGGTCGGCGACCCAAATGAATTTGGAAGTAAGAATTATGAATTAAGGGGGAAAAATGCAAAAGAAGATTCTTCGCATAATTCATACCTCACACTTCATAATTCATCGGCCGACTTGCGGCCGGGCATCGTCCATCGGCTCGATAGGGAAACAAGCGGCGCGCTCATCATCGCGAAAAATCAAACTGCATTCATGCGGCTGAAAAAGCAGTTTCAGCGCAAGGAAGTGCGCAAGGTGTACCACGCGTTTGTCTACGGTTCAGTGAAAGATGACGAAGGAGTGATTGATCGCCCCATCGCGCGTAGCCGCGCGAACCACATTCGGTGGTCGGCAACGCGAGGCAGAAAAGGAGTGGCGAGGGATGCCGTTACTGACTATCAGGTATTGCATCGCGGAAAGGACTTTACCTTTCTTGAACTCCGTCTTCGCACCGGCCGGACGCACCAAATTAGAGTGCATCTCAAGGCCATCAACTATCCGGTCATATGTGACAAACTATACGCTCCGCGCCGCGCGTGCGCACTCGGGTTTACCCGCCTTGCGCTCCATTCGCGCTCTGTCTCATTCTTGCTTCCGCGTAGCGGGAAGCGGATAACAGTTGACGCCCCCTATCCGGCAGATTTCGAGCATGCCCGAAATCTGCTGGGAATGTCCAATATCTAAAAAGTCCGTCATTGAAGTTCGGTTTCTCCTTTTTCTATTTTATGTTGTTCGATATTAGATATTCGGAATTCGATATTTCGGCACTTTACTTTTCGTCTTCTTCCGTGGTAGAGTGCCGTTCTATGCCCGTCACCATCTCGTCGGTAAACACTGATGAACGGAAAAAACTGGCTTTTAAAGCCGGAGACAATGTGCGCGTCTGGCAGAAAATCACGGAAAGAATCATCGAAAAAGACAAAATCAAAGAAAAAAGCCGCTTGCAAGCGTTTGAAGGTTTGGTGCTTGCGCGAAAGCATGGCAGAGAAGCCGGCGGCACGTTTACCGTGCGAAGAGTTATCGATGGGGTAGGGGTGGAGCGCATTTTTCCGCTCCACGCTCCCACCATAGAAAAGATAGAAGTTCTGAAACGCATCAAGGTGCGCCGCGCGAAACTCTACTATATCAGGCGGAAAGCGGCCAAGGAGATACGGAAGGCCATGCGGCATGAGCGAGTTGAGAAGACTGTTTCGGCTCCCGAAGCAGCAGCCGAAATTAATCCTTAATTCCCGCCTGCGCCGAGGTTTCGGCGGACAGGTTTCATCCTTAATCCTTAACAAAACAGCCCCGCGAAAGCGGGGTTTCGGTTATCCACAATAATTGGTAGACGCTATCTACTTGATGGGACTGTTGCCGAATAGCGTTTTTGTCACTTTTTGTCCAAAATAACCCTTATTTCTGCGTGGCAAAAACGACGATTTTGCCATTCGGCAACAGTCCCTTGATGTTCTACAATGGGACGATGGGATTGCGGGGCATCAAGCCAAAAGGGAAGGTTCAGATAGTATGGTCTCCAGAATTTGCCTATGCCATAGGGCTTATCACATCTGACGGAAATTTGTCGTCCACGGGGAGACACATCATCTTTGTTTCGAAGGATAAGGAACAAATAACCAACTTTCTTCATTGCCTGAAAATTGCTGTAAAAGTCGGTAAAACTTTTTCCGGGGCCTCCGGTGTGTGGGTACATCGTGTACAATTCGGGGATGTTCTGTTCTATAGATACCTCTTATCAATCGGTTTATCGCCAGCAAAATCCAAAACCCTTGGAGCACTACAAATTCCGAATAGATATTTCTTTGATTTTTTGCGGGGAGTGTTTGATGGAGATGGTTCAACCTATTCTTATTGGGACAAAAGGTGGAAATCCAGTTTTATGTTCTATTTATGTTTTGTCTCTGCTAGCAAGGTCTTTACAGACTGGCTTCGTTCCAAAATCAAGAAATTTGTCGGTGCTGAAGGACATATCTCCAAAGATGGAAAGGGTTCCACCTTTCAATTGAAGTACGTTAAAACTGAAAGTCTCAAGATTTTCAAAAAAATGTATCGTTCAAAAAAGGCGGTGTGTCTTTCGCGGAAGCGATTGAAAATCCAGAAGACTTTGGGTATAGTAGATCAATCTTTATGAAAATACGCGCGGGTGGGGGAACTAGCAGACCCGTACGCTTGAGGGGCGTATGACGAAAGTCGTGCAGGTGCAAGTCCTGTCCCGCGCACCAGAATAGAACTAAGAGGCTCTGAACGAGCCAATGCGTGGGCGTGCCGAAGGCACGCCCACTGTGTTTCGCCTGAATTTCGCCCAGAATCCGCAAGGGAATCCGCCAAAAAAGAATCCGAATTCGGCGCGCTGGCGCGCACTGTTTTTTCGCCAAGAGAGAGGTTCGAGCCAAAGATTTCTTTGGCTTTGACCTTTTTAGCAAAAAGGTCATCATCAGAAGCAATTTTGTCCAATGATTGAGCGTCTTTTAGCCAATTTTGGAAAGGTGCGAGCCAATCATTCTGCTTGTGTGAAAGATTAGTGATTTCTTCTTCGAGCGACTTCTTTTGCAAAATCAATTTTCCTTTTTCAACACGGTAAATTTCCTTTTCAATATCTTGGTCAAGATAACCCGAAAGAAGTCGCTCTAGCTTTTTCGACAAAGAAGAAATCTTTTCATCTTTCTCTTTCACACTAGCAGTCAAAGACTGGGCGGATTCTCCATGTTCATTTTCTGCCATTTTTAACAATTCTTCCGCCCAGTCTTTGGGCAAAGAAACTTTTTGGATTAGGGATGATAACTGGCGATCCAGTTCTTCTTCTCTAACGGCAGATTCTTTACAAACAAAATTTTTTCTCTTTTTCGTACAACGATAATATGTGTACTCGTGAACATTCCCATTTTTCTGCCGTTTGAATTTATGTTCGCCAGTTATCATCATTCCACAAGAAGCACAGGAAATGAGACCGCAATATGGTTGAGGTTCATTTTGTGGTTTTCGTTCTGGCTGACCACGAAACCTCAACATTTCCTGTGCTTCATCAAAAAGTTTCTTTGAAATGATTGACTCGTGCTTGCCTTCGTGGATTTCACCGCCATATTTAAACAAGCCAATATAAAAAGGATTGGAGAGGATAAAAGACGCTTTTGTTTTTGAGATTCTCTTTCCGGAACGCGTGGATATTCCGTTCTTCGCCAAAAAGTTTGCGATATCTTCCAGTCGCTGGTCACCTTTCGTGTATCGTTCAAAAGCCAAGCGAATGAGACGAGATTTTTTCTTTTCTACCACAATCGTTTTTGTTCGCGAATCATTGAGATACCCCACTGGCGCTTGGCTTGGAAATATTCCCATTCTCACTTTTTGGCGAAGTCCACGCTTCGTGTTCTCGGAAAGAGAATCAACATAGTATTTGCTTTGCACAAATGCCATAGACAGCGAGAATTTGCCCTGTGGCGTGTTTTCAAACCAGTGGCTAGGGAATTTGAGGCTCGCAAGGTTTCCGATGTCGAGAAAGTAAATTATCTGTCCGCCATCCACAGAATTGCGCGCCAGGCGATCGGGGTGCCAACTGATAATTCCAGACACTTCACCTTTCTCTATTCGCCTCATCATTTCGCCAAAAATGGGACGACCTGGAATTTTCGCAGTACGCTTTTCCACAAACTCCTCTACGATTTCTAACTTTTCATTTTTGGCGAAAGCGCGCAATTCCGTAATTTGCGCATCAATGCTCAACACTTGCTTGTCCTCGACATCGGTGCTCTTGCGAGCATACAAAAAGAATTTTTGTGACATATATTTTTTTTCAGCAGAAATGGCTATTTCAGTGTTGAAACCTTAACGCTAGTTAAGATAGCTGAAATAGCCATTTCTGCTAACTAGCTAATAATAATTGGTTTCAACATTTCTAGTATACCAAATATATTTCCGACACAAAAATTCTTTTTGTATTCAAAGCAAATACTATGTCAAAATTGCTTCTGATTTCGAACCTGCTCCTTGGCGGAAAATTAGTGCGCGCCAGCGCGCCGAATTCGGATTCTTTTTTGGCGGATTCCCTTGCGGATTCTGGGCGAAATTCAGGCGAAACACAGTGGGCGTGCCTTCGGCA
>Ga0155183_118_pt1 | contig 19738 bp, 18 predicted proteins | sample RifCSPhighO2_02_FD_106151 | JGI IMG/M metagenome (GOLD analysis project Ga0155183, IMG submission 106151) | Candidatus Taylorbacteria bacterium RIFCSPHIGHO2_02_49_25 | reverse complement strand
TTGCCGAATGGCAAAATCGTCGTTTTTGCCACGCAGAAATAAGGGTTATTTTGGACAAAAAGTGACAAAAACGCTATTCGGCAACAGTCCCATGAAAGAACAAACCGAGATGCAATTCTGCGGGAAATGTCAGAGCATGACCCTTTGGGTGAGAATCAAACAGACAGACCCCTTGAGCGGGAGTCGGCTAACATCACCGAGTCGTGGCGATTTCTTTCAATGTAAGCAATGCAAGGAGGTAAAGGCGCTTCTGCAGAAAGGTGCATCGCGTCCGTTTACGTGGTAGCTGTTGAGTCATAGGCGCTTCCTCACGGAGGCGCTTTTCATTTCTTGGACAGAAAAGTCGCAATTTACGGTATTGACTCTAGAACTCATTTTGCTCTCGATCTTGGAGCGTGGGCTGTATCGGTGATACTGCCGGGCGGTCTGGAGCTTTTTCATGGATTTCGTGGGTTTGAAAAAACGCTCATCGCCTGCCTTCTTTGTACATCTTTGAGTGAAAAAGAAGTTTCGTAATTCACAAAGATACTCGCAGAGTCATCTCGTGTGCAGATACAAGTAAATATCCTCAAGCGCCTTAACCGCGTCGCCGGCGGCGATGTTGTTCTGGTGATACAAACCGTCGGTGCAGTCTCCCGCGGCCCAAATGCCCGCAACCGATGTCCGCTGATTTTTAGAATCCACGACAATCTGCTTGTAGGGCGTGACCGACACAAGGTCGCCAAGAAAGTCAGTGGCGGGAGCCGAGCCAATCTCAACAAAAATACCTTGCACCGGAAGTTCCCTTGGTCCCTTTGTTTGCGCACTCTCGTACACAAGCCCCGTCACAAATTTATCTCCCGTCACTTTCAAGATGTTCGCGCCGCGTATCGCCCTCATGCTTGGGTACGCGAGCACTTTTTGCACCGTCACCGGGTCGGCTTTGAATTCGTCGTTTTTGTGTATAAGCGTAACACTTTTGCAATATGCAAGAAGCTGTGCCGCGGTCTCAAAGCCGGCGTTCCCTCCTCCGATGACCGCAACATCCAGGCCGGCAAAGAGCGGCCCGTCGCAGGATGCGCAATAGGTGATGCCCTTGTGTTCAAGCGCCTCCGCTCCTTTAACGTTAAGTTTTCTTCTCGCGCTTCCTGCCGTAACCAGTACGGTTTTAGCGATATATTCACCCTTGTCAGTTTTTACGGCGAAACCGCTCGCGCCGTTGCTGTCGGCTGTCCCCCGAGTGAACTTTGGATTTTGAGCTTGTCGAAAGATCGGTCGTCGGTTGCTGGTCACCTTCACGACCGCTTCATCGACTTTGATATCAAGAATATTGCCTGCATACGCTCGCAGATGCGCCTCCAGATTCTTCGCGAAGTCCACGCCGGAGATTTTAATCGTGCCTATCCAGTTTTCAATACCTTCGGAGACGATTGATTGCCCGCCGAAATCTTTTGCGATGAAAAGAGTCCGGAGTTGTTTGCGCGCCGCATATACCCCGGCGGCGACGCCGGCAGGGCCGCCTCCGATGATGGCCAGATCGTAGAGCATGAATTATGGTTATGAGAACCGGCAATTAGAATTGTAGCAGAAAAGCGCAAAATTTGAAAAACTCGCGGATTCGCGAGTCTTTCCATAATCCCTAATTCAAGATTCTTAATTCTACTTTTTTGCACGTCGCAAAAAAGCCGGTACAGCGCCCCAGTCATCGTCCACATCCGACAGAACTTTCTTTTCTTCCGTCTTTGGGTTTTCCTTTTGAGTGGAGCCCGGCAGAATCGTGCTGAATATTTTCCCTTTGTCCTCCATCGCGGATGATTTTTCCGGAGTGAATAACGGTTTCGACTTTACGCCATCCGGGAAACCGGACGCAATGACTGTGATTTTTACCTCTCCCTTTTTCAGTTTGTCATCTTTGATAGTCCCGAAGATCACTTTCGCGTTGGAATCAATGGATTCCGTAATCACCTTTGCCGCGTCTTGAATTTCGAACATGGTGAGGTCGTCGCCGCCGGCAATGGAAAAGAGCACGCCCCGCGCGCCGTTGATGGAGAGCTCAAGAAGCGGGGAATTGATCGCGGTCTTTGCCGCTTCTTCAGCGCGCTTTTCTCCCGTAGCGGAGCCGATGCCGATGAGCGCCGAGCCCGCGCTTTCAAGAATCGCCCGAATGTCCGCAAAATCAAGGTTAATTATACCCGGGGTCGTGATAAGGTCTGAAATGCCCTCCACCGCCTGCCGCAGGATGTCGTCGCACATCGCGAATGCCGCCTTAGCGGTCGTCTCTTTGGAAATGGTGGAAAGAATTCTATCATTCGGAATCACAATAATCGCGTCAACAACCTTTCGAAGGTCCTCAAGTCCCATGTCCGCGAGACGGATTCTCTGCGCTCCCTCGAAGAAAAAAGGCTTAGTGGTTACCGCGACTGTAAGCGCTCCCATCTCCTTGGCAGTTTTGGCAACAACCGGAGCCGAGCCGGTAAATGTTCCGCCGCCTTCGCCTCCGGCAATGAACACCATATCCGCTCCTTTGATGGCCTCTTGCAGTTCTTCTCGCGTTTCCTCCGCCGCTCGCTTACCGACCTCCGGATTCATTCCCGTGCCGAGGCCGCGCGTAAGATTCTTGCCGATGTGAATTTTTTTCTTTGCGAGCGTATTGTGCAAGTCCTGCGCGTCAGTGTTAATCGCGATAAATTCAACTCCTTTTACCTTGGAGTTAATCATATGGTTCAGCGCGTTCTTGCCGGAACCACCGCACCCAAAGACTTTTATTCTCGCGAACGCTTCAACGTCAGGGGTGATTTGAGGCATGGTGTGAAGAAATTTCGAATATCGAATTTCGAATATCGAAAAAGTTTAAATACTAAAACATTCAAAATAGAGCCAAGAACGGACGACAATCAAACTCTCCGTAGGTAAAAGTTATGATAACAGAAGGTTCTAAAAAGAAAAGGGGTTGACAATAAATCTATATATGCTTGTATTTTGAGCGAACACAGCACAACACTCATAGAACATACTATATACTGTGAATATACCCCTAATAAGAGAGTTTAGCGACCAAAGGTTGCCGACCACATTTCGACAACTCTCTCCCGGAGATATCTTTAACACAAGTGGAATTCAGGATTATGGACGTGACGGATTTACCGTCACTTGCCTCAAGCTTGCGTGCGGTCAATCTCTTAAAGGTAACACAGTGATAACTTACGGGGAATTGGCAGGCTATATCGTACAGCTAGAACTTTCGGCGGAGGTGGAATTGCTGGAGTCCAGCAGAGAATGCATGAATGCGTTATTGCATGACTTGCGTGTAGAAAGACGTGGCGGAGCAGTTTCGCGGTACTTTTGAAGGCCTACAATAAAAAAATCACGCGGATTTTGACTTTGGAAAGAAACTCTTTCCAAAGTCGTTATTTTAATGACTCGCCAGAACTCCCTGCCTTCCTAGGCAGGGATGAATGGCGGGTCAGCGAAAGGGGGCGGGGAAACTGTAGTTTCCCCGTGGAGGAGAGCAGTGAGCGAGTCTGCGAGCGAGCGTTGAGGGGACTGTTGCCGAATGGCAAAATCGTCGTTTTTGCCACGCAGAAATAAGGGTTATTTTGGACAAAAAGTGACAAAAACGCTATTCGGCAACAGTCCCTTGAGAACCGAGGGTTCTTAAAGGAAACTCCGCTCGCCGAACGCCCTGTGCTCCTGCACAGGGATAGGACGAGCGGAGTTTACTTGCATCTACTATATTCCCACGGAGGTTGGAATCTGCAATTCATAACACGAATTTCCCTTTTCAAAGAATTGCCAAAAGAGAGATAAGGATTCACGAAAATCCAGCATCCAAACGTAGTGTTTATTCCATTATTCGCGCGAATAATGGAATGAAGAAAGTGACAGAGGAAATTAACTGGCACATTTAACTCTACCTTGAATACTATGCGCCTGTGCGTAGAGTTCGTATGAATTTTACCGCAAGGGTTAACATTCTACAGTCAAGGCGTAGGTCTACGGCAAAAACTGCCGCAAGAGATTCATCAATCCGTTACGGGTTTTTCTGACCAATTTAAGCCCGGTGATTGTCTCCTCTTCGCCGTGTTCAAGCCCGATAACGCAGAGTCCATACGCAACAGACCACGAGGCGTCCCGTATCTGTCCGCGGATGTTGTCGCCGAAGGAAATGGAAGCAACCCGCGAAGGAAGGCGGAGCGCGGATTTTGCCAAGTCTCCCACGGTATCAATCGCCGAGCCGCCGCCGGTAAGCACGATGCCGGCCGGGAGCAGTCCGCTGCGCCCAAGTTTTTTCAAGTGCGCTTCAATAAGCTCGAATATGTCGGAGAGCCGCGCTTCAATAACTTCCTCCAGTTTTTTGCGCGGATACGTGCCGCCACTGATCGAGCCGCGCTTGATGTTCTCGGCTTCTTCGAGTGGCACCCGGAGGCCGAGCGCGATATCGTTCGTTATGTCGTTACTTCCAATCGGGAACACTTCAAGCGAGATTGGCACATTATTCTCAAACACGACGATGGAAACCGTCTCCGACCCAATGTTCGCAAGCACGACGCCGGCCATCTTTTGTTGGCGCGTGAGTGTCACCAAGCTCGCGGAGAGGGGGGCGGCGACGAGGTCCTCCACTTCAATACCGGCTTCGCCGAGCGTTTCTAGAAGGTCGTTGACGTGGTTTTCGAAGCAGGTGATGAGGAGGGTTTTCACTTCCAACTTACTTCCCTTGAGACTATCCGGCTTTCCCAAAACCGTCCTGCCGTCTACTTTGAACAAGAGAGGAATCGTGTGCAGTATGCTTCTGTTTTGCGCGAACGAGGCGGGGATTTCCTGGCGGCTTACTTCCACCGCCTTGTTGATGTCAAGCTCCGTGATTTCCGAATCGGCTCTCGAAATGACCACCGCGCCGCTTGATACGATGCTTCCAAGCCCAATGCCGCCTATCGAAGCGATTGCTCGTTTTATCGGCACTCCTGCGGCCTTTGACGCCTGCAGGAGCGCCCGCTTGACGCTTTTTACCGCGTCTCCTTGATTCAGAATATGTCCATGCCGGAGTCCGCGAGATTCGGCAAAACCGACTCCGATTACCCGCGGAAGTTCTCGCTCTCCTTCGCGAGCGCTCTCCGCGGCCACTACGCGCGTCTGAAAGGTTCCGATATCAATGCCAACAGCTATGGTTCTAGACATGAATTATGAAGTATGAATTATGAAATATGAATGGGAAGAAGTGACTTCCCGTAATTCATAATTCTGAATTCACAATTCGGAGAAAATCAAATTTCAAATTTTCTTCTGATTTTTTCCTCTTCACGCTCCATTTTACTCCCATGTGAGTATCCTTTCAAATGAAGCAGGCCGTGGATAAACAGGAACGATAGAAAATTTGACGCGCCGCGCCCGAATACTTTCGCCCGTTTTCTGATTTCCGCCATTGAAAGCAGGATTTCCCCCGAACTGCGGGAGAGCGGGAAACTAAGGATATCCGTTGCGACGCGCCTTCCGCGGTAGACGCGATTAGCGCGGCCCATCGCGGCGTCATCCACAAACGCGACGCTTAGATCATAGGCTCGCCCCAGCACGGCATTTTTCGCGCGAAGCAAAAAAGATCGCCCGATGCGCGGCGCAGCGCCTTTTTTCACGTAAATCGCAAACGGCATCTCATGCTATCGTCTCCTTTTCTTTTCCTCGGGGGGCAATTTCCCAAGCTTGGCAAGATAGAGCCGCTTTGCCTGTTTCTTCAAAAGCTTCAGAGTCGACAGTTTTCTTTTTAAAACCGATTGGACTCGGGTTTTGTATCGAACACTGCGCACCTTGCTAAGTACGCCGGAACCCTGCACGCGTTTTGAAAAACGTCGGAGCATGCTAAGACTGCTCTCACTACCCACTCTTTGGACTTCGACGTTTATACTGGTTGCTCCCATAGAATATGGGGGAGCGTATCACTATTTGCGCGAGCGCGCAAGGGCATATGGGAATAGAACAGAGAGTAGAAGGTAGAGCGACGGGTGCGGCATCTCATGTCTCCGCTATCCGATTTTCATTTTCTTTAAATGCTCAACGAGATTATCGAGTCGAACGGTTTCTTGGGCGCGTGTCTCGGTGTTTCGTATGATGGCGCAATTTTCCAAGGCCTCGCGCTGTCCGAGGATGATGGAGTAGGGAATCTTGAGCCGGTCCGCAACCGAAAGTTGCGAGACGAGTTTGTCCCGACAAAGCGCCTGATGAATGGGAATATGGGCCTTCCTCAACATCTCAATGACGCGCAAACTCTTAAGTTTAGCGTAGAAACCAAGCTGCAGCAGAAAGACAAGCGGCTTTTTGAAGCGGATAGCGCGCCGCTCCTTTCGCTCGCGCTTATCGCGCACGAGTAACACATTTACTCCGACTGAAGGCAGTTCGGACCGCAAGCCGAGCCGTTTGCCGAGATTATCGTAGCGCATGCCATACGAGAGACGCTGTGAAGTTCCATCGGGCATTGTTTCCCGAATATCAAATATGGTCTCGTTCGCGAATGAGCGGTTACCGCCGAGGGCATGGTCTATTTTGTAGGGGATTTCCAGTTCCTCAAGAAATTCAAGCACTTCCCTGAAATGCCGGCGGCTTTCGTCTCCCAAAAACCCCATCGGCTTTGGGGCTTCCTCAAAGAGAGCGCGGCATTCGGGATGTGCGCAAGTAAGGAGCTCAAACGGGCTTTTTTTAAGCTGCGTTTTGCAGCTTTGCGGGAGCGCCGTCACGTGCTTGCGATAATAATTGCCAAGTTCCCGGACGAATTGGCTCATTGACTCGCGGTCTCCGACGCTGTTTATGGAGAGCGTAAGATTCTCATGTGCGCATTCCCGAAGCGTCGCAAGCGCCGTTTGAATGAGTGTTGCGTCCGCGATGCTACTTCGTGTTCCGATGATGTCAAAGAGGAGCCGCCGCTGATCCGCCTTTCTTCTTATCGGCGGTCCGGTGAGCACTTCCGCGCAAAACATCGCCGGCTGCTCCTCTTTCAATCCGTTTTCCGCGGCATACCGGAGCATCGCAATCCGTTCCTCCAGCATCGGCGTTATGGAATATATGTCAGATTTTATTTCTTCATCAATGCCCCGCGCCGCATCCTTGTCCTTCTTCGTGATGAGAAGGGGAGCGGGCAATGGTGTAAATCCGTAGTACAGCGCCGTTTCCACTGCCGGGTCAATATTTCTGTATTCAATGAACAACTTCGCATGGGAAGTTTTATGTCGCTCCGACTCTTTTTTTCCGGCGCGAACCGGCGCGACGAGCGTCTCGAAAGCGCGATCACCGCGCCGAGAGATTTGCTTGTCTTCCAGGCGCTGATGGAGGGGGGTCATTTTTATGCTGGTGTGAGAGGCAGACATAGCTTCGAGCATAGCACTCATCCACAAACCTGCCGCGGCGCTACTTCCTAGACTTTGTGATGAGCGCTAGTACCAACTGATGCGTTGCGACATAAATACTTTACCCCCGCACCTTGAGAAGATTACAAAACTATTCTTGCTGCAATTTGTCCTTTTTGTCCGATACTTCGTCAAGCTGGCGCAAAATGATTTTCGTCGTAGCCGGGCTACGCCTCAATCATTTTGCTGGCTTTCCTCGTCTCGAACAAAAAGTCCTAAATTTCGCTTAAAAATAGTTTTGTAACCATCTCCTTGTGTGTAATGTCCCGCGCTTGCGCGCAGGGTTGGGATTTTTCCTGTCCCCAAACCAGAGATTAGTTTGATGAGGGGACAAGATGTGGGGGTTTACGCCGCGCGTCGTCTTCAGAAACCACTTTTCGCGAGCTGCACCGCATTGCGCCGGCCGGATGTCACGGGGCAACTTCTCCCCACTCTCCTGGAAAAACCTCTATGTCCGTCAGCGGGAAAAGTCGTATAAGCGGCCGGCCGACGATGAATTCTCGCTTGAGCGCGCCCCAAATTCTCGAGTCCGCGCTTTCACCCCGATTATCACCGAGCACGAAGTATTCGTCCGCTTGGAGAGAGACGGTAACATCGATGCGACTCCCTGAGGAGTTAAAAACGCCCTGCTTCCAGAGGAAGCCGTCCGGGTGCTTTTTGTTTTTTATCACAATGTTGTTTCCGCTTATCGCGACGGTTTCCTTCGGAAGACCCACAATCCGCTTGATAAGGAATTTTGATGGAGAGAGAGGAAAGCGGAAGACGACAACATCACCCCGTTTCGGCTCCTCAAACCGGTACGAAATCTCATCAATGATAAGGTAGTTGCCGTCTTCAAACGTCGGCACCATGGAGGCGCCGCTCACGACGAACGGTTGGGCGACGTATAGCCGTATCGGGATGACAACGATGACCGCGATAGCCGCGAATTTTACGAATTCCAAAATGGATTCCTTCACGCTCGGCTTTTCCTTTTTCCGCATTGGAATATTTTCTCGCTCAATTTCGCTGAAGTCCTCCATGTTGAAAGAATTATAGTGCGAGGAGCGTTGTTGACGCAAGGGTCGCTCGCGTTCTCTGTTTAGAAGCACGAAAATTTTCTGCTGAAAGTTTTCTCTGTTCGGCGCCGTCGCACCTCCCAAGTCTTCTAAACAAAGAACACTCGTTAACTGGAATGATTCATCCTCCTCGTGCTATACTCCGTTTCATGTTTGTTTTGGTTGGCCTCGGCAATCCGGGAGCGGAATACGAACACACTCGTCACAATACCGGCGCGATGGTGTTAGAAGTGTTTCGAAAGGCGGAAGAACTGCCGGAATGGATTTTTGATGAAAAATTAAACGCCCTTGTATCGCGCGGCTCTATTTCTTCGCTAAAGGTTAAAGGTCAAAAGTCAATTGTGCTTCTCAAACCTCAAACCTTTATGAACAAATCAGGGCTTTCCATTGCGAAGCTCGCGCGAAACAAAAAATTCGCGGAACAGCTTGTCATTATTCACGATGACCTTGATATCCCGTTTGGTTCATATAAAATCTCCTTCAACAAAAGTTCCGGAGGACACAAGGGAGTAGAATCCATTATCAGGGCGGTAAAAACGAAAGCGTTCACACGCGTGCGCGTCGGCATCGCGTCTTCCGCCTCCGCAATCAAGAAATCACAAGACGACAAAACAGTGGAGAAACAGATATTGAGCAGATTCACTGATGATCAACTAGCCACGCTCAAAAAACTCGCGAAGCAAATTTCGGAAGGCCTTGTCGTTCTTATCACCGAGAGTAGAGAAAAGGCGATGAGTCAGTACCATAAGTGAGAGCTTATAGCTTTTAGCTGATAGCTTATAGTTAAAAATAGAATTAGGACTTACGCATTTCTTCCTTTTCTGTCATTCCCGTCCCCGATCAGGTCGAGGGCAAGCTACGGCGGGAATCCAGTATTTGGCCGTTTTTTAACGCCCTGGATTCCCGTTCCCCGCCTTCGCGAGGACAAGCTTCACGGGAATGACACCGATTGCGTAAGTCCTAAATGAATCATTTTTGATTGAAATAGGCAAGAGAATTGCGAGCGGAAGAAGAAGCGGTCGCTACAGAAATATCAGTGTTGCAGGATTCTTGGCCGATGCTGGTGTGTCAGGGCAAACCCGTTCGCGAATTGAAAAGGCTATCAGAGATGCAAAGTCATAAGCAGTTTTTAGTCGAAGCCACTTTAGACCTATTAGGGTTAAACCTAAATCACACACAAGCCGTCCGAAGGGCGGCTTGTGTCTCGCCCCCCTAGAAGCTAGAACCTAAAACCTAGAAGCTATTTTTTCTCTCCCACAAACGAGAACGCCATTTTTTGTTCCTTTGCGTCAAAGAGCGTAATTTTGAAGGCGTATGTCTTGCCGAGTTCCAAATTACGGCGGAGCTTCTCTTCGCCTCCAAAATCGGAGATGTGCACAAGCCCGGAGACCCCCTCTTCTATTGAAGCAAGTGCGCCGTGCTTGTTGAACTTAATCACAACTCCCTTCACCACATCGTCCTTTTTGTACTTTGTCCCAGCCTCAATCCATGGGTTCACCTTAAGCTCCTTAATTGAGAGTGAAATTTTGTTGTCCTTAATTTCAATGATTTTGACTCTCGCTTTATCACCGATTTTGTAGAGTTTTCGCGGGTCCTCAACGAGCGCCCAGTCAATCTCGGAGATGTGCACCAATCCCTCCAAACCTTCCTCCAGCTTTGCGAACACGCCAAAATCGACGACTCCGGTCACTTCTCCCGGAAGCTCATCGCCAACCGCGTACTTGCCGATGATTTTTTCCCGCTCCTTTTCGGTCGTGCTTTTCTCCGAAAGGATGAGTTTCCCCTCCTTCGGAATAACGGAGATGATTGAGACGGATAGTTTCTCCCCGATAAGTTTGCGAAGCTCTTCAAAGATCTTGTCCTTGTCGCCGTCCGGGACTCTCGGATAATGCTCCGGTTTGAGCTGTGACGCCGGAAGAAATCCGGCAATTCCTTGCCATTCAAGAATGAGTCCTCCCTTGTTCGCTTCTTTTACGGGAAGTTCAAATATCTTCTTCTCGCGGATCGCGGTCTCCGCCTCACCCCAGATAATCGCTTGGCGCGCCTCTTTGAGCGAGAGTTCTATGTATCCGTCGGGATTATCAAAATCAACAATCTTCGCGGCGATGGTATCGCCGGGATTTATTTTTTTTATAACGTCCCGCGCGTTGATATATTCGCGGCCGTAGATGATGCCCGTGCCAAACGGCGGCAGGTCAATGTATACTTTGCCGCGTGAAGCCGCGAGCACCACTCCCTCCACCAAATCCCCGACAAGCGGAGGATTTTTGGTCGCCGCGATAAGCCGCGACATGAGCTTTTCGTTTGCTTGACTGATATCTCCAAGCGCTTTTGCCTCGTCGTTTGTCATGAGAACATGACCTGCCTGCATAGGTACGTCAGCAGGCGAATTCGTACCTTCTGTCATAGATATTAAAATGTGTCCGGAAATTCGCGACCAAGTCGGCACATCAAAGGAGTGGGCGCGGGTTATTTCCTGGCTACTGGCTGATACATACCCTCGCAATCGGGGGTGCAGGAAAGTATATCGTAAAAAGACAGAATGTCCATTTGTGTACCTTTTTTGGATATCATCATGGGTCAGCTACAATATAAACATGTTCAAGGTCAGTTTCAAGGAATTCGAATCGCTCGTGCTGGAGGGAGTTGAGGCGATTCCCGAAAGGTTCCGTTCGCGCATCAAAAACGTCGCGTTTTTGATGCGAGTGCGGCCAAGCGCGATGCAGCGCACGCGCCAGAGACTCCGGCGGGGCGAGACGCTTCTCGGACTCTATGAGGGGATTCCTCACACGGAACGCGGGGAAGGATACGGTGCTTTCGCCGTACCGGATAAAATCACGATTTTCCAAGAGCCGGTAGAAGCGGAGGCGCGCCTTCTGCTTGAGGAACAATGTGGCAATAGTATACGTTCATACACTATTGCTAACAGGGAAGAAGTGTTTAGAAGGGAAGTGCGAAAACTGGTTATTGATACGGTGTGGCACGAGGTCGCGCATCATTTTGGACTTGATGAGGAGCGAGTAACGCGGCGGGAAAGGGAAAGGCGGGGACTCAAATGACATCGGGCTGGCAAAGTCTTTTGAGCGTGGCATAATGAAGATATGCCGCTCGAATCATTAAAGAATGGACCGGAGAGAGACGACAACGATGCTTCCCTAAAAACCCCGGAGCGTGTGGCAACCGGTCCGTTTGCCGACATTGACCATACAGAAGCACTACCCCCGCAACAAATCGACGCGCAAGCGCTTCTTGACCAGATGGAGCAATTACGCGCGTTCCGAAATCCTGATGAGGAGGTGGATGCGCTTTTGGAGCAGAAAAGCGTGGGTGAGGACCTTGAAAAGGTTGCGAAACTGATTGAAGAGGAGAAGAGAAAGAACGAAGGACTTAGCGCCGTGCGGCAGAGTCTTGGGGTACCGCGCGAAAACGGCGAAATCGTGAGTAAACTCGAAGAGGCGAGAAAGACATTGGAAGAAGAGCAGAGACAAGTTGAACTTGCCGGAGAGTACAATGATGTTCTTAGCTCGTTTTCTGAACTCGGAAGCGAGGAAGTACGACATATCGCCGAAATGGGAACAACAAGCAAAGGAGAAACAATTCACAACAAGTACGGAAAAGAAATTCGTTCAAATGTTGCTAAGGAGCTCGCGCGCATACACCTTGGCGGCAAACGGCGCGTCACGTGGGAGGCGCTCACGAAGCTTGGCCAAGTGGCGGACAGGATTCTTCATGACCTTGCCTCGGCGGTGAAGGGGATATTCAGGAGTTCCGAAGGGGGAGGGGCGCAGGAACGCACGGAATGATCATGTTGACATGAGCCGATTTTTCTCCCCTGTTTAATCATTTCCTTCGAGAGTATCGTGTTATAGTTTAAAATAAGAATTGATTTTCGCATGTACCCCGTAGTGAAATTTCAGGTTGCTGATAGTAGGATGGAAATTTAAAATAAGAACGCAGGTTAATTTATCTTCATTAACACGAATTGCAGATTTTTTGTTTCCGCTTGGGAAACGACCTGAAATTCTACTACGAGGTGTATCTTAAAGTTCATGTACTCCCCGAAGCTACAGAAGAATTCGTCACAGAAAGAGGGGACATCTTGTATGTTTCGGTTCGCGAGAAAGCGGAAAGGGGAGCAGCGAACCGCCGGATGCTTGAGCTCCTACGGGCTTACTTCAGCGCCCATTCACGATTTCGGATAATAAGCGGGCATCATTCGCCGCACAAAATCATCTCGGCAGATTAGCGTTCGTAGGTTATAGTATTAGGGCTTATGCGCTCTGGCATATTTTATGACAAACTTATCAGTTGCTAAATTTCTTTACCATGAGACTAAACCTTAAAGCGACAAACGTTACGCTTACGGACGACATTCGCTCCTATCTGGAAAAACGGCTGGCAACTCTCGATAAGCTTATTGACGTTGAAGACCCCCTCGTACTCATCGACGTGGAGCTCGGTCGAACCACCAAGCACCATCAGAGCGGAGACATTTTTTTCGCCGAGATTAACATTCACCGGGGAAAGGAAGCGTTTCGAGCGGTATCCAATCGATCGGATTTAAACAGCGCGATTGATGACATGCACGACGAGATAGCGGGAGAGCTTTTCTCATGGAAGGGAAGGAAGAAATCATTCTCGCGGCGCGGCGCGCAGATAGCAAAAGCGATTCTCAAAGGAAGCTTTGACGGGCTTGCGTACGTAAGCCGCCCCGCGAGGGCAGGATGGAGGTACGTGAAAAAACTGCGCTTCTGGCGCAAGCAACCGTAACTTGTAACGGCAGCCCGTAACTGGAACATGGAAATTTTGTCGGTCTCTATGTTACAGTTATCCCTATGGACTTATCCAAACCATCGCATCTTTTCGGATTGCTCACGGCGCTCCTCATCGTTGCCGGAGTTTCGCTTGCATTTTTTATGATTAGGCAAAACAGAGCAAGCCCGGGAACAGTCGAAACGAAAGTTCCCCGCGCGGACGCTTCTTCAGATACCGGAGGAGAAAAAACTTCCACTGCGGGAGAAGATACCATAGCTCCGGGAACGTCTCCCGCCGCAAAAACCGGAGCGATTGTCAAAACGAACTTTGGAGAGATTGAGATTGTGTTTTTTGGCAAGGATGCGCCGAAAACGGTTGAAAATTTTCAAAGACTTGCGGAGTCCGGATTTTACACCGGCATGAGATTTCACCGGGTCATCAAGGATTTCATGATTCAAGGAGGCGATCCATTAAGTAAGGATGACGCATTGAAGCAAATCTGGGGCACCGGCGGACCCGGGTATGCGTTTGCGGACGAAATCAACTTCCACAAAGTCATTCGAGGAGCGCTTGCCATGGCGAACGCCGGCCCGGATACCAACGGCAGTCAGTTCTTTATCGTCACCGCGGAGGCGGCCCCATGGCTTGACGGTCTTCATACGGTTTTCGGCAAAGTGGTGCGCGGGATGGACGTGGTGGAAGAAATTGAGCGGGTGGAGATCGGAGAGCGGGATATTCCGAAAAATGCGGTAGTTATTGAGAAGGTAGTATTACGATAAAAAATACAGAGACCGCACCGTAATGCGGCGCCAGGCAAACGGTAGGGCGTCTGCGATGCGCGCAGGGGGATTGTAAACTCCGCTCGTCCTATCCCTGTGCAGGAGCACAGGGCGTTCGGCGAGCGGAGTTTCCTTTAAGAACCCTCGGTTCTCAACGCTCGCTCGCAGACTCGCTCACTGCTCTCCTCCACGGGGAAACTACAGTTTCCCCGACCCCTTTCGCTGACCCGCCATTCATCCCTGCCTAGGAAGGCAGGGAGTTCTGGCGAGTCATTAACTCTCAAATGGGACTGTTGCCGAATAGCGTTTTTGTCACTTTTTGTCCAAAATAACCCTTATTTCTGCGTGGCAAAAACGACGATTTTGCCATTCGGCAACAGTCCCCAAATATCCGCAACATAGTTTTTATCCACGGCCGTAAATAAAAACTGTCGGGGTTGCTGGAAGGCCGCGTATGTTACCAACTCGCTCGCGTTTTTTCCCGGTCATGCTAGAATGGCGCGAGAAAGAAAGGAGGAAAAAAATCATGTCATTGACAAGAACGACCAGCACGCTTCTCCCTACGCAAACGGGAGGAGAAGAAGATGGCGCCGCCATTGCGGCATACTTTCGCTCAATTAGCGAATATCCGGTGCTCTCTCCGAGAGAAATCGCTCTGCTGTTCAGAAAATTTAGAAAAACTAAAGACCGCGGGGTTTTTGAAAAGATTGTTCTACACAACCTGCGTTTTGTGGTTTTCGTGGCAAAAAAGCATATCGGGCAGGGGTTGAGTTTCCTTGAACTCATACAGGAGGGAAACATCGGGCTTATGAAAGCGGTGGACCGGTTTAAGCCGGAGCTGGGTAATCGTCTTACTAGCTACGCCCAATGGTGGATACGGCAGTCAATTAGACGCGCTCTTGACAAAAAAGCGCGCATGATTAGAATTCCCACGCATGTGCTTGCCCGTAGCCGGCGGGTGTGCTATGCCAGCAAAAATCTCGCCAAGAAACTCGGACATGCTTCATCAACTGCGGAGATTGCCGCGGCAACCGGCGAGGACGAGAAATTTGTGGACCAAAGTTTGCATCCTGTCTCTGCGATATCGCTTTACGCTCCGTCTTTTCATGATAACGGATTCGAGAAGACGCTTGATGACACGATTCCTGATGAGCGTGCGGCAGATCCCTCGTCCGGCGCGGATCTTTCAACCATGCGTGATAGCTTGACGTGTGCGCTCGCGACATTGACGGAAAGGGAACAGGAAGTGCTTAAAGACCGGTTTGGTTTTTCCAACGACGGGCGTGCGTTGACGCTTGAGAAGGTGGGGCAGAAGTTCGGGATAACCCGCGAGCGCGTCCGCCAGATTGAAGAAGGAGCGCTTCGGAAACTGCGCACACCTTCCCGGCTCAAGATGATTCGCGGGGTGGCGGACTAGTCGTGGGGGTGACGATAAGGACTGCAGGATGGCCATGCAGTCCTTTTTTTAACGCAAGCCGCGCAGGAAGTCATCATAGTCCATCTCTCTTTTCCCCTCCGGCACGACGCGGGTGATGAGGAGTTTCCCGTCTTTAAACTCTGCGGATTTGATACGTACTCGAATTTTTGGGAAGGACAGCGCGCCTTCTCTCCCCGCGAAAAAATACGTGCCCCATGCCGCACATGCTTGTATCTTAAGATAATTCGAACGCGCGTTATCTTCCAGTCGCACAAGTCTATCCTCTGGTTTGATTTTTCTGGTATACGTCGCCCTCGCGTGGTCCTGCGGCTTTACTTGTATGCTTCCGGCAATCCATGCCGGCAAAATTTCAACCAGAAGTTTTCCGGCCGCTTCGTTATACTTTTTTCTAAGCTCCGGTGCCGTTGGCGGCCATGGGGAAACAGAAACCGCTTTTCTCGCCACTATTCCTCCGTGGTCCATTTCTTCGTCCAAAAGAAGTATGGACACTCCGGTTTCCCGGTCATCGGCAAGGATTTGAAATTCCACCGGCGAGGCTCCGCGATATTTGGGAAGCAGGGAATAGTGGACATTGAGCGCGCCGCGTCTTGGTATCTGGAGCAGTTCTTTCGGCAGAATGGCGCCGTAGGCCACCACGATGAAGAGCTGATAGCTTTTAGCTTTTAGCTTGTAGAGAAAATCAAGATCTGTCAGTATTCTCGGCTGAAGAACGGGAATACAATGATTTACCGCCCAAACCTTTACTGGAGAGGGAGCGAGTTTTAGATTTCGCTCTTTTGGTTTGTCGGGGTTCGTTACAATGAGCGCGGGTGCATACCCCGCGGCATTTAGCGCTTCGAGGATTTCCACTGCGGGCTCGGGGGTGCCAAAGAATACAAAAGAAAATGAATTATGAATCATGAAATATGAACTACAAAAAAAGCGAGAGAATATATTTCTGCCATAATTCCTAATTCCTACCTCCTAATTCATCCCTGGCGGGCATTTCCTTCACCTCCGTCGCTTTGTCTATAAAAAGTATCCCATCCAAGTGGTCGGTCTCGTGCTGGAAAATCTGTGCGAGAAGGCCGCTCGCGCCTCGCTCAAAGAATCTCCCACTTTCGTCATATGCTCGTATGGCGGCTTTCCTTGAACGCCTTGTCTTTCCATAAAGCGGCCGCACCGAAAGGCATCCCTCATCAAGCACCGCTTTATCCTTAGACAGCTTCATGATAACCGGATTGATGAAGGCGAGATACCCCTCCTTTCTTTTCAATTCAGCCCTATGTTGCGCGCTTCTTCTTTCCTGTAATTTTTCCGGCAATTTAAGAGCAACTTTGGCGACAATAAAAATGCGGAGAGAAATCCCAATTTGCGGCGCGGCGAGCGCGATGCCGTCATCCTGCGTGCCAAGCGCGTCAGCCATGTCCTTCAATAATTTCCGTATCTTCACGCCCCTGATGTCCGCTATAGGAACCTCACGCGCTTTTTGCCGAAGAACCGGCGCGCCTTTTTGAAGTATTTCTGGAATCATGGCCATGATTCTATCTTTTTACGCCTACTCTTCAAAGTGTAACTATCCACATCCGCCAGAAGACGCCTCTATTCCTCGTCTCCCCGCTATTTTTTTACACGCACGCTCTTAAGGATGCCGAAAAACTTTTTGCTGAAAGAGTTGCCTTGCCCGCACTCCTTGAAAAGCCAGTAGAGGTCTCCGATTTTGACGTGGGCGATGAGTCCGTTTATCTGCTTCCAAATAACCGGCTTAAATTTTGTGCCGACACGCTCCACATTGATTTGGTCCACAAAGCGCTGAATGAGTTCCTGTCGCTCACTCGTAATTTTGAGCGGCCGCGAGCGCTGTTTGAGGGTGTCTAGGTAGTCTTTTGGGATATCAACCATATAATGCGAATATCACAAATTATATACGAATACCACAGATCATCTTCATTCGCGATATTTGTATTACAGCGACCTTAATATTTTGATTTTCGCTCCCAGCGCATTGAGCCGCTCAATCACGCCTTCGTATCCGCGGTTGATACTGTAGATGTTTCGGAGCGTTGACACCCCTTCGGCCGCGAGCATGGCGATGAGAATGATGGCCGCCGGACGGAGCGCGGGCGGGGAAACGACCTCGGCGGCTTTAAGCGCGGTGGGTCCGGTGATGTAGATGCGATGCGGGTCCGCAAGGAGCGTTTCCGCGCGCAATTTGTCCAACTCCTTGTAGTACACCGTGCGGTTCTCGTACACCCAATCGTGTATAAGCGTCGTGCCCTTTGCCTGCGTGGCGATAACGGCAAAGAAGGGGAGGTTGTCAATGTTGAGCCCGGGATACGGCTTCGCCTCAATTTTTTCCGGAAGCGCCCGAAGTCGCGAGGGGAAGGTGAGTATGTCGGCAAGATTAGTATGGCCGTTTGACGCCGCGTATCTCTTAAGAATCGCGTACTTGAATCCCATTTTTTCAAGTTTCAGGAGCTCTATTTCAAGAAAATCTATCGGACAGCGATTGATGCGGATTCGCGATTGCGTCAGGATCGCGGCGGCGATAAAAAACATAGACTCTATCGGGTCTTCCGAGAGGGTGTAATGAACTTCACATTCTATTCTGGAAACTCCGCGCATAATGAGCGTTGTCGTACCGACACCCTCTATCTCCACGCCAAGTTTTTGCAAGAAAAAGCAGAGTTCCTGCACCTGATAGTTCGCCGAGGCGTATTTTATGACCGACTGGCGAGGTATTTGCGCGGCGGCTAGTATCGCGCTTTCTGTTGCGGTGTCTCCGGATTCGTAGAGTACGATTTCCGCCGCCTTTAGCTTACGGTGCGTCACTACATAATCTCCTGAACGAGTCTTAATGCGCGCGCCAAATTTCTCAAGAGCAAACAAGTGCGGGCGAACCGTCCGCTCCCCAAGACGACACCCGCCGGGGTGAGGCAGGATGAATTTGTTTGACCACGCGAGAAGCGGAGCAAGCAATAGGATGACACTTCGCGTGCGCTCCGCCGACTCCCCATTCATATTTTTAAGGGAAAGCCGCCCGGGCACAACAATCTCCACGTTGTTTCCAACCCAACACACCGACACCCCGATGCTCTGTAGCACTTCTATAACGCGGTGTACTTCCTCAATACGCGGCATATGCAGAAGCACCGTTTTGCCGCGGTTGAGGAGAGAAGCGCAAAGGAGCGCCACCGCACCGTTTTTAGAAGTGCGCGTGATTACCGTACCGCGCAGTTTTTTCCCGCCTTCTATGCGAACCGAGAGCGACCTATCGGAGATTTTGATAATGTCCCGATTAAGCGCCGCGCTGATCTTAGAGAGCGTAGCGGTTGAAAGATTTTGCTCGCCATTCTCAATGCGGGCGATGGCGCTCTGCGAAGTACGGAGCTTCCGCGCGAACGCCGATTGGGAAAGCCCCCGTTCCTCGCGCAGGTCCTTGATGAGAAGTCCGATGTGTTTGAGTCGAGCAGAAGACATAATAATCAGTTTCTTACTGTTAGCCGTTCGCCGTAGGATTCCACCTATATTCTCCTAACCGCTGACAGCGAGGATCTAGCAACTATTGCAGTATATCATATATGAGATAAATGCGAACCTTTAGCCGCCGTCAAAGATTCGAAAAGCCCGCGCGGAATCCCCCCGCGCCCTGCGGGGCGGAAATCCAAGCCACGCTGAATTTCAAAAACATTAGTCTCGGTTTTGCGAATCCTCCCTCCCGCAAAATTGCTTCGCAAAACCGAGTCCATTTTTTCTTGAACGGCTCATTTCCTCCCATTTGAGCCGTTCATCTGGTAGCACATTTCCGCTCTCTCGCTTGGCGAGAGCACGCGCGTACTCGCGCGTGAGGGCTTTGCCCTGCGGAATGTACCGACTATTTATTTTGAAAATAGGTTCGAGCTTGGTACAATAGAGACACCAGAATGGAACTAATCGGTTTTGAACCAACGGCGGAGTGGGCGGCGCAAAGCGCCGCCCACTCTGTTTCGCCTGATTTTCCAAACGAATTCGGAGCGCCGCCTTCGGCGGCGCGCACTCTTTTTTCGCCGAGGAGGAGGAGGAGGTGCGAAATCAGAAGCAATTTTGACTCATAGTATTTGCTTAATACAAAAAGAATTTTTGTTGTGGAAATATTTTTTTGATATACTTATTTTGTTGTAACCAATTATTAGTTAGTTAGCAGAAAGGGCTATTCCAGATATCTTAACTAACGTTGAGGTTACAACACTGGAGTGGCCTTTTCTGCTTAAAAAGTATATGAATAAAAAATTCTTTTTGTATGCTCGCAAGTCCACTGATGTCGAGGATAAGCAGGTTCTTTCGATTGACGCTCAACTCACCGAATTGCGGGAATATGCCGTT
>Ga0155183_114_pt1 | contig 30673 bp, 28 predicted proteins | sample RifCSPhighO2_02_FD_106151 | JGI IMG/M metagenome (GOLD analysis project Ga0155183, IMG submission 106151) | Candidatus Taylorbacteria bacterium RIFCSPHIGHO2_02_49_25 | reverse complement strand
AAAAATCGCCTCGGAGCAATCTCCGCAAGAGATTGCTCATTTTGCGCAAAAAATTGGAACGAACCGCCTCATTTCCGAAAAAATTGTTTCTTGGGATTTCGCCCCGCCGTTTGATTTTACCGCCCAATTCCTTGCGAGCCGCGCCCGCAGGCGCGGCGAGCAAACCTCTGCTTTGCCCCACAAAAAATCACGAAGTCCAATTTGGTGCCCCTAAGAGGAATTGAACCTCTATCTCAAGCTTCGGAGGCCTGCGCTCTATCCGTTGAGCTATAGGGGCAATTTAGTTTTTGGACTCACTAACCCACTGATGCCGTTATATGACTCCACTCGAACTCACTTTACCAAGAATCTCTGAAAAACCCAATCGCTCCGTTTCGCCAATGCAAAATGGGAGTCTCATAATTCACCGAGAGGTGGCAATTCTCCACACCTGCCGAGGCACGGATGCTTACGGGAGGGTGTCTTTTGTAAGATTCGAAATCTGTTGTATTATTTTGTTTATGGAACGATATGTTCATAAAAAAGTTGAGAAAAAACGGCTTCGTGAGAAATTATCCACTGACCGCCAAAAGAGAGCGGATTTCTCGCGGGGCAAGCATCGCGGATACGACCATCGCAGGGTAGAGAGACGTTGGCAAAGAGTCTGGGCGAAGACAGGACTTTATCGCACGGGTCAATTGTCAAAGGTCACTGGTCAAAAGTTCTACATCCTTGATATGTTCCCGTACCCCTCCGGCGAAGGGCTTCACGTCGGCCATCCGAAGGGCTACATTGCGACTGATGCGGTGTCGCGAATGAAAAGAATGCAGGGGCATTCGGTTCTTCATCCGATGGGTTTTGACGCCTTTGGTCTGCCGGCTGAAAATTACGCCATAAAAACAAAAACCAATCCGGAAACTGCCGTCAAAAGAAATGTCGCGCGCTACAAAAAACAGCTTGAGATTTTGGGCTTTGACTATGACTGGTCGCGCGAAATAAACACCACCGACCCCGCCTATTACAAATGGACGCAGTGGATTTTTCTGGAACTTTTCAAGAAAGGACTGGCTTACCAATCAAACGAGCCGATAAATTGGTGTCCGTCGTGCAAGACCGGCCTCGCCAACGAGGACGTGGAAGTGGGCCGGTGCGAGCGTTGCGGCACGCCGGTTGAGAAAAGGAAAATTCGGCAGTGGGTACTCAAAATTACCGATTATGCTGAAGCGTTGCTTGCCGATTTAGAAAAGCTCAACTGGCCGGAGCACATTAAGGAACAGCAGAGGAATTGGATTGGTCGGAGCGAAGGAATGCTCTTTACGGCGCCGGTCAAAGGCACCAATCTTAAAATACAAACTTTCTCGGCGCACTTTGAGGCGTTCGCTGCCGATACTTTTGTTGTCATCGCCCCAGACCATCCATTCCTGCCAGAATTAGTCAAAGAGACACCTATGGCCGCGCAAGTCCTTTATTTTGCGAAAAGACTTCTTGAGAGGAGGACGGCCGCGGGTTATGAAGAAAAGGAGCTTGAGGGCATTTTCACAGGACGCTTTACAGTTGACCCGGTTGGAAACGGCGACCTGCCAATTTGGGTGGCAAGTTACGCGCTGGCGGATTACGGTACCGGTATCGTGAAATGTTCCTGTCATGACGAGCGAGACTTTAAGTTTGCCAAGAAGTATGGTTTGCGTTTGAAGCCGGTCTTGTTTCCGAAGGATGTAGAGCTTCGAAGGAAAGTGAAAAATCTTGAAGTGTGTTTTACCGATATGAGAGAGGGTATTTTGTCCGAGCCAAAGGAGTTTGACGGTCGGAGAGCGCGAGAGGCGAGGAACGATGTCATTAGGTATTTGGAAGAAAATAAAATTGCCGCTCGAAAAGTTACATACCGTCTGAAGGACTGGGTGTTTTCAAGGCAACGCTACTGGGGAGAACCCATTCCATTGATTTTTTGCGAAAAGTGCAAAAAGCAAGCGGAGAATCATGAATTAGGAATTATGAATCAAGAAGTGATTGAGTCTTCGAAAAACCATAATTCAAAATTCATACTTCATAATTCTCATAAGTTCTCCCTTGGAGAACTTATGAATCCGGGGTGGGTGGCGGTGCCGGAAAAAGACTTGCCGGTGAAATTGCCTAAAGTGAAATACTACGAGCCAACGGGGACGGGAGAGTCGCCGCTTGCGGCGATAGAAAAGTGGGTCAATGCGAAGTGTCCGCGTTGCGGTGGAAAAGGGAAGCGAGAAACCAACACCATGCCCCAATGGGCCGGCTCTTCCTGGTATTATCTCGCGTATATCTTAAAGCATAATTCAAAATTCATGCTTCATAATTCATTTGCCAAGCGGAGCTTGGCGAAGTGGCTTCCGGTGGATTTGTATGTCGGTGGAGCCGAGCACGCGACACGACACCTCATATACGCACGATTTTGGCACAAGTTTTTGTATGATAGTGGCATTGTTTCCGTTGTCGAGCCGTTTATGAAGCTTCAACCCGTCGGTCTCATTATGGGCGAGGATGGAAGAAAGATGAGCAAGCGGTTCGGCAATGTCATCAATCCCGATGAAATTGTGGAACGCTTCGGCGCCGATTCGCTTCGCGTCTATGAAATGTTTATGGGGCCGTTTGACCAGTCAATCTCGTGGAACACCAATGGGCTGGTGGGGGCAAAAAGATTTTTAGAGAAAGTTTGGAGAATCAGATTTAAGATTTATGATTTAAGATTTAAGAACAAAACAGACCGACAACCGATAGCCGATAACCGGCAACTGAAAATACTGTTGCATCAGACGATTAAAAAAGTAACGGAAGACATTGAACATCTGCGGTTCAATACCGCGGTGAGCGCGCTCATGATTCTCGCCAACGCGTTTGATAAAGAACCATCAATCGCCCGCGCAGACTTCGAAATCTTTCTCAAACTCCTCGCCCCCTTCGCTCCGCACATCTCGGAGGAACTCTGGAGCGCCCTTGGCACGAGGAAGAGCGTTCACAATGGACCGTGGCCATCGTACGATGAGCGGCTGGTCATGCGAGAAGACGTTATCATTGCGGTCCAAGTGGACGGAAGAATTCGCGGAGATTTTGAAGCAACGCGAGGATTGTCACGAGATGAGCTAAAAAAAAGGGCCGTTGAGTTGCCGTCGCTACAAAGGTGGCTGGAGGGAAAGGAAGTTCGTTCCGTCATTGTGGTGCCCGACCGACTGGTGAATATTGTATTGACATGAACTGTAGATATGTTAGAAATATAGCAGTAGAACCTTGAACCAAAGTCGAAGAAGTTCCCCTACTGAAAAAACTTTGACATTCTCTGCAAATATTATATATTTATTATATATTATAAGCACACTTACTCACGATACTCGCGCCTTGGCGCTCGAGACAGTGAAAAATTACCATGGCGACAAAAATCTCCACGCCCGTAGCATCGTTTACGTTCAAGCCAAAGCAAGCGGCCAGGAAACTCCTTGCCGCTCTTCCGGAGCGGGCAAGAGACGTCATTGTAAGTCGCTATGGGCTCGGAGAATCGCCTCGAAAAATGACGCTGGAGGCCATCGGAAAAAAATATGGCATCACCCGTGAACGAGTCCGCCAGATTGAAAACCACGCGCTTTTAAGCATACGGAAATCCGTTCCGTATAAATCTGCGACGCAGTTCTTCACCGAACTGGAAGAGCTGGTGCGCGTTCTCGGTGGAATCATTGCCGAGGATGAACTTCTCTCGCTTGCGTCCCCGGACAAGGGCTCGCAGAATTACATTCATTTTCTGCTCGTTGTTGATGAATCCTTCAAAAAAGAAAAGGAAGACGAGCATTTCAAACATCGCTGGTATATTGACAAAGCACTTGCGAACAAGGTGCATGAGGCGCTTCAGAAGCTCTACAAAAGCTTGAGCGACAGCGATTTGATTTCGGAGCTTGATATCATTTCCAAGTTTCTGGCCCACATCGAGGGCATTGCGGAGCACCTGAAGAATGAACACGTGGTGCGCCGGTACCTCAACCTTTCCAAAATGATTTCAAAGAATCCGCTTGGCGAATGGGGGCTTATCACTTCGCCGAACGTGCGCGCCAAAGGCATGCGCGATTTTGCGTTCCTGGTGCTTAGAAAACACGGCTCGCCCATTCACTTTAGGGAGGTCGCCAAGTCAATAGAGAAACTGTTTGCGCGCAAAGCGCATGTTGCGACGACGCACAACGAACTCATCAAGGACCCGCGCTTTGTGCTTGTCGGCAGGGGACTTTACGCGCTTTCCGAATGGGGCTACATGAGCGGCGTGGTACGCGACGTGATACGGAAAATCCTGACAAAGCACGGACCACTGACTCGCGAAGACATTGTGGGCAAGGTTCTTAAGGAACGTTACGTTAAGGAGAATACGATTTTGGTCAATCTTCAAAACTCAAAATTTTTCAAGAAAGAGAAAGACGGCCGCTATTCGCTGATTCAGTGAACAAGGAAGAAGCCCCCGTGGACAACGGGGGTTTTTCTTTTCCGCTATGTGGCTGATATACTTGAGAAAAGCATTTAGCTTTTAGGTTCTAGCTTCTAGCAGATTCTGCATTCTAAAAACTGACAGCTAGCAGCTGAAAGCTACCCATTATGGCGCACGGCCACAGCACCAAAGACCGACTCATGCATTACGTTGAAGAACTCGCGGAAATCGCGGGGGAGTTTCTCTATGATATTGCCGCGCCTCCGCGCGGAAGGCACCATCTTGGCACCTGGTTTATTTTCTGGGGTTCCGCCATCATCGCGGCAATCATTGGTTTTGTCGCATACCATACCGGCATCCGGATTCCCGTAAGCACGATGTGGCGCGAAATGTTTGGCTTTGTCTACACCTGGTACCCCATTTGGCTGCCAATCCTTTTGCTTCGCGTCTTTGTGGAGTTGTGGATAAAATACATCCGACTCGACTACGTTCGGAGGGCGGGAGAGGTGCTTCTTGAAATACGGGTGCCGAAGGTGATTGAAAAGACTCCGAAAGCCATGGAGCTTTTCTTCACGGCCATGTACGAAACCGGTTCGGTGGAATACAACGAGACATATTGGGATGGGAAAGTCCGGCCATGGTTTTCATATGAAATCGCGTCATTTAGCGGCGATGTCCATTTCTTTGTTTGGACATTAAAGAAATACCGAAACGTTCTTGAAGCGCAACTTTACGCGCAGTATCCGACAATTGAGTTGGTGGAAGCTGAAGACTACACAAAGAAGAAAGTATACCGCTCTCCGCGCAATTTCATGTGGGGCACTTACTTTGTTTTACAAAAACCGGACGTTTATCCGATTATGACGTACGTCGACTATGGATTGGACAAGGAAACGGAGGAAGAATACAAAGTTGACCCGCTCTCCACGCTCATCGAATATCTCGGGTCAATGAAAAAAGGGGAGGAGGTATGGATTCAAATACTCGCGCAGGCGTACAAGCGGCGCGGATTGAAGGAAGGGCAGCTCTTCAAGGACAAAGATTGGATTGAGGAGGGAGAAAAGGAGGTGAACCGCATCATGAAGCGCGATCCGAAAACCAAGAGCTCGCGCAAGCAAACGGAGACTGGTTTCCCGATTGTTCCGACCCTTACCGAGGGCGAGAAGAAGCAGGTGGAGGCCATTGAGAGAAGTCTCGATAAGCGCGCATTTTGGTGCGCCGTCCGGCTTTGCTACCACGCGGAGAAAGAGGCCTTCCACTTGCGCTCGCAAAGCGTGTCCGGCCTCCTCGGCACGTTTCGAAAACCATTCAACAGCAACCTTCTCAACGGATTCAAGCTCGGCTGGTATACTGACATTTCCGACCCGACAAAAGACTTCCTCTTTTTATTCGGGTTAAAAAACTGGGCGATGAATATATGGATTCCCAAATACGCCAGGCTATTCATTGACGCATTCAGGCGCCGCTCCTTCTTTTACGCGCCGTATCGCAATTGGAAGGCAACGCCATTTCTCCTTACCTCCGAGGAATTGGCGACCGTGTTCCATATCCCGGGGCAAGTGGTGACGACGCCGACATTTGAACGGATTCCGTCAAAGAAAGTGGAGCCGCCGGCGAATCTGCCTGTCTGAAGATATGAAATTAAGGTTTACGCGTTTGGCGAATTATGGCTATATTCCAGTTCTGCCATTCCCGCCCCCGATCAGGTCGAGGGCAGGCTACGGCGGGAATCCAGGCCGTAAAACACTACTCTGGATTTTCGTTCCCCGCCTTCGCGGGGACAAGCTTTACGAGAATGACACCAAACACGGAAGTCCTAGAGAATATGGGACTGTTGCCGAATGGCAAAATCGTCGTTTTTGCCACGCAGAAATAAGGGTTATTTTGGACAAAAAGTGACAAAAACGCTATTCGGCAACAGTCCCAATATGAGGCATGAATTATGAATTAAGGGGGAGAGCAAAATGAACGCGGAGAGTAATGAGACAAAAAACGCCGACTCGGCGCTTGATTTGCTTTTAACTTCCAAGCAAAGCGCTGTGCCGGCCCCAATGTCGGAGCAAGCGCGAAGCCGAGCGCGCCTTTTTGTGTATTTCGGGTTGGTTCTTCTTGCGATGCTTTCCATTCTGTATGCGCTATGGTGGCGGGCGCCTCAAGATTTTCCGGCAGATGCTTATATCACCGTTGAACGGGGAATGACTCTCGGCGGCGTCTCCATCTTGCTTCCGGAAAAGAATGTCATTCATTCGCCGTTTTGGTTTAAGGCGTGGGGTACGTTGCTCGGCGGAAACCGAGGACTTAAGGCGGGAACATACTACTTTTCCGCTCCGCTCTCGGTCGTACGATTGGCATGGCGAATGACCTATGGCATAGAGAACAGAAGGATGACGCGCGTGACCATACCGGAAGGGCTTAGCAACGGCGAGATTGCGGCGCTTCTTCAGGATGCGATGCCTGATTTTGACCGCGCGCGCTTTGAAAAAGTTGCCGCGAAAAAGGAGGGCTATTTGTTTCCAGACACGTATTCTTTCAAAGCAGGTTCCTCGGCGGAAGAAATCATCGCGGAGATGGAGCGGAATTTCGCGGAAAGAGTGCTCCCGCTCGAGGCGGCGATTCGTGATTTTGGCCGCTCGTTCCGCGATGTCGTCATTATGGCCTCCCTCATCGAGGGCGAAGTGCGAACCGCCGAAACAAGAAGACAGGTGTCCGGCATTCTTTGGAAGCGCCTTGACCGAGGCATGCCGCTTCAGGTGGATGCAGTGTTCCCATACATCATTGGCAGAAATACCTTTGAGATAACGACGGACGACCTCAAGATGGATTCACCGTATAACACATACCGGTTTGCGGGTCTCCCTCTCGGACCGATAAATAATCCTGGTTTGGACGCGATAACCGCGGCGATCACGCCGACGCCGTCAAACTTTATGTATTATTTGACCGATCCCGAGGGAGACATTCACTACGCGACGACGCATGCGGAGCATCTCGTCAATCGGGCGAAGTATTTGGGGAAGTAGGAAATAGAAGGTAGAGAGTGGAAAGTGAGAGGTAGATGAGGGAATTAGAAGGTAAGTTAAAAAGAAAGGCCTGCAGACGTGAGGCCTGCAGGTTGAGGGAGCGAACTCGCTTCAGCTGAGAATGATTTGAAACGGACCTGGACTATTCCCGCGGCGCTTTGCGCAATCCTGGCCATTTTCCTATCGTCTCGACCGGTCAACAAAACGAATATGACCAGAATTTGGAATAAACACAAACAAACAAATACCCCTCTTAAAAGAAAGGTCTTCGTGGGATTGTCAGGCGGAGTAGACAGTTCGGTTTCGGCCGCATTGTTAAAGCAAGCAGGATGCGATGTAACGGGAATCTTTATCAAGGTGTGGCAACCGACGCTCGAACAAAGTCCGACCTTGTATCGGGAAAAAGGTCGTACCCTGTTTGAATCCTGCCAGTCTGCCGACGACCGGCTTGACGCTATGCGCGTTTGCGCCAAGCTCCAGATTCCATTTAGGGAACTCGACCTTACCAAAGAGTACAAAAGAGCAGTAGTTGATTATATGATTCGCGAGTACAAAGCGGGAAAAACTCCGAATCCGGATGTGATGTGCAACCGTTTCATCAAGTTTGGCAGGTTTTACGACTGGGCGTTTAAAAACGGCGCCGATTTTGTCGCGACGGGACACTACAGTCGAATACGGAAAACCACAAATTACAAACCACAAATTACAAGCAAATCCAAAATTCAAAATCCTAGACTCCAAACCACTGACTACTCGTTGCTAACCGGTTCTGACTCGCAGAAGGACCAAAGCTACTTCTTGTGGCAAATTCGAAAGGAGCAACTGCCGTATATTCTTTTCCCCATTGGCGCAATGCGGAAGACGCACGTGCGAAAGCTCGCCAAAAGATTCGGACTGATTACCGCCGATAAGAAGGATAGCCAGGGTCTCTGTTTTGTCGGCAAAGTAGATATGAAGGAATTTCTCGGCCGCTACATCAAGGAGAAACCGGGGGACGTGCTGGATGCGAAAGGGAATGTGGTCGGAGAACATGATGGAGGTTTTTTCCTGACGCTCGGAGAACGGCGCGGTTTTAGAATTAAGAGCACGCGAGCGCGCATGAGTCCGCACTATGTCATCGCGAAAGACATCCGAAAAAATACCATAACCGTATCGCCAAAATTCGGGAAGAAAGAACTTCACAATGGAGTGAAAAGTATTACGCTGAAGGAATGCAACTGGTTTCAAAAGCCGATTTCCGGAAAGACGTATGCCGCTCGGGCGCGCTATCGAGAGATGCTTCAGCCGGCAAAATGTTCCGCGAAAGGCGAGCATACCGCTCGCGTCGCATTTGCGACGCCGCGCATAGTCGCCCTCGGGCAATCGCTGGTGCTCTATGACGGCGACGCGGTGGTCGGAGGAGGAATCATAGCGTAGCAATTTCGAATCTCGAATCTCTAAAGGTATTGAAGTAAAAAATGAAAAACAGCGGTCAATTCGAGTATTAGAGATTTCATATTTTTTGAAATCCGAAATTAGGTATTCGATATTTTCCCGTAGTGTATAATATTCCCATGTTCCCCCAAGATATTGAAGTAATCAAGGTCGACGGCACGAAGGAGCGTTTTAATGGAAAGAAGCTGGAAGAATCTCTCCGAAGGTCCGGCGCCGATTCCCTCGTCGCTTCAGAAGTGGTGGCTCATGTGGGGAAAGAGCTTGTAAACGGCATAACGACTTCCGATATCTACCGACATGCCTTTTCTGTTCTTAGAAACAAGCAAAAAATGGCATCCGCGCGATATTCACTGCGCCGCTCGCTTCTTGCGCTTGGTCCGACCGGCTTTCCGTTCGAGAAATTCATAGGCGAGATGTTCAAAAGAATGGGATTTTCCGTTTTGCTGGATCAAATGGTGCAAGGGAAGTGCGCCAGCCATGAAATGGACATCGTCTCCTGGAATGGCGAGAAACTTATTATGGTCGAGGCAAAATATCACCACGAGCAGGCTTATAAATCCGACTTAAAGGTCGCGCTGTATGTGAAGGCACGCTTTGATGACTTTCAAGATGGCTCGTTCTCCTATGGCAATCGCACAAAGCTTGATGAAGGGTGGCTTATCACCAACACCAAATTTACGGAAAAGGCGATTCACTACGCGCAGTGCAGCGGCGTAAAACTCGTCGGGTGGAATTATCCCGAGCGGGGCAATTTGCACGACCTCATTGCAACGGCCGGCATTCACCCCATAACGTGCCTGACGACGCTCTCTTTCGGCGAAAAGCAGACGCTTATGGAGCAGGGAATAGTGCTGTGCGAAGACTTCATTGCGCAAAAAGCAAAACTGAAAGCGCTCGGCTGGGGCGATGAACAGATAGAGGCGGTTGCCGCGGAGAGCATCCTTTTGTGTTCGACGTAATGCATTTTTCGAGATTTTTTTAAGACGCCAAATGCGGTATACTTTTCTCATGCGCCCAGAATACAGCGGCCGAAAGAGCAGAGTTTTTGAACCAAGCTCCACGGAGCCATTCCGAATCTCTCGCTCTAAAATTGATTTGTTTCTTGAATGTCCGCGGTGTTTTTACCTAGGACAGCGCCTTGGAGTGAAGCGGCCGTCAACCGCGCCCTTTACGCTAAACAACGCGGTTGACCACCTTCTCAAAAAAGAGTTTGACAGTCACCGCGCGAAGGGCGACGCACATCCCCTTATGAAAAAATATGGGATTGACGCCGTGCCGTTTAAGCACAAGGATATGGACCGCTGGCGACACAATTTTTCCGGCGTGGATACGCTCCATGCGCCGACGAATTTTCTAGTTTTTGGCGCGGTAGACGATATTTGGGAAAACGCGCGCGGCGAGCTTCACGTGGTTGATTACAAAGCCACCTCAAAGGATGAGGAGGTTTCAGAGCTCAACGACAGCCGCTGGCATGACCAGTATCGCCGACAGATGGAAGTATATCAATGGCTCCTTCGGCAGAATAAATTTCGGGTGTCCGACACCGGCTATTTCGTCTACGTCAACGCCTACCGCGACCGAAAGGCGTTTGACGGCAAACTTGAATTTGACGTGCGCGTGATTGCGTACAAAGGAAGCGACAGGTGGGTGCCGAGCGTTTTGGAAAAAGCCAATAAGTGTCTTTTGTCAAAACGCATCCCGGAAACGGGGGAAGCGTGCGAATACTGCCCCTACCGCGAGGCGGCGGGGCGGGCCTTTAAAGCCGCAATCCTAAAAAATGGCGGCAAAACATGCATCGGGGAAAGCGGCACGATTAAAAAAGATGAAACTGGCACGCCAACATCGGCGAGGCTCTTTTAAAGAGCGGGTGCGCGTGGTTGTTTCCCAAATCCCTTCCTGCCTACATCGACTGTAAGAGTCAGACTCTTACAGAAACACATATGCTTCTGCGGCCGTCACTACGCCAAGATAGGGACTGTTGCCGAATGGCAAAATCGTCGTTTTTGCCACGCAGAAATAAGGGTTATTTTGGACAAAAAGTGACAAAAACGCTATTCGGCAACAGTCCCAGATAATTTCGCGGCGGAATTCGGAGCGCGTCCCACGGCCGCAGATTAGGGCGAGTCCTCAAGCTCAAATTGAGTCCAGAGCATGCTCCGGTGTCAATACTCTTTATTTGTATCGTTCATTCCAGATTTAAGAAAATTCAAATTCCGCCGCGGCGGATACTGTCCACCTGGATTCTTGTTTCCATTCAGTTCCCGACTTTATAGTTCATCCCCCAGGTGTTTTTCACGCAAATATCAAAACTGTCTGATATAGTGGCTTGGTCCTGCGCGCTCGGATTTTCCAATGTGGCGTAAAAACCGTACTGCTGATTGGTGCCGGAAGTCAGGCATCCGTAGCCCCTGTAGTCCTTTCTCCAATACATATAGTTTGTGCTTCCCGGGTCCTTCATCAGGGTTGGTATATATGTCGGAGCAAGTGGGTTGCTGCTTGGATTTCAATTGGTCAGCCAACCCGCCGATCCGGCATAAACTCCATTGGTATCGTAATAGAGCTCGTTCGCCCTCGTCATTTGATTGAGCGCGGATTTTCTCTACGCATCTCTCGCCTTCACACGGGCGGAATTAAGGGACAACAAAATCACCGACGACAGAAGGGAGACGATAGAGATTACCACCAAAAGCTCAATCAGGGCGCAGGGTAAACCCCGCTTTATCTTTGGACAATTTCATGGACCCGCTTTTCATTTTACTTTGCGACACCCACCAAAAGTATACAACAAGCTACTGACAACAACAACTCGTCCGAAAGTAACTTTCCACACCTGCCGATACATGGCGTTAATTCCTCCTTTCCTAAAGGAGGCGGCCGGGCTTCGAGGATGGAGGATTTCTAAAATCCCTCGGCCTGCGGCCACTCCCTTTAGGAAAAGGAAAATAAGAGGTGTGGACCGTTACGTCCGAAACTGTTTCCTGTGGACACCGGGTGTCCGCAGGAGTCCTTCTCAAATCTGCTGATTTTTCGTCTCTCTTTCGCACAGTCGCGCTGCGAGAGTGGCTCTAAAAGCACATCCTCCATGGGTTTCGTAATTCAAAGTCGGGTAGATAGAAATGAGGGTACTGTGTCGGCAGGTGAATGGGGCGACAAAAAACAACATATTTGAGGAAAAGAAGGCGGAGTATTGGAAGGCAAGCAAGCGGCGAAAGGGCGAACTCCTGCTGGCGGTCTGTGAAGTATCGGGACTGACCAGGAAAGGAACCATCAAGCGGTTCCGGAAATTGCAGATGCGCGACCCCGCGGCACAAGAGCGGCGCGGCCGTCCGCGGTGTTACACCCCCGATGTCATTGCCGCCCTGAAGCAAGAGATTGACCGACGTACCCAAAAGGTGTTTGCTATACAGAAGCGACACGGGAAACCGAGAAAAATGTGAAAGTCCGCTGCGCCATTTTTTCCTCGAGTACCGCGAATCTTTGGATTGTCTGTCTGTGCCGAGGCGGCTCCTGCCCGCGCTAAAACTTTGGCAGGCAGGTTGGCAAGCAGCGACGGGGTTTTGAGATGAATTCTGGAGCCGAAGGCGCAGTACCATAAACAGAACGCGCATCTAACAGTCGCGGATACATACTATGCGATAGGAAGATGACGAAGCAGGAACTTATCAACCATTTCAAGAACGATACGAAAGTACTTGTCTCGCCAACGATGGAGAAGGCATTTCGTGATGTGGACCGAGCCGCCTTTGTACCCGAGGGACTCCTTGACGAGGCGTATGAGGACTATCCGCTGCCTATCGGGTTCGGAGCCACCATCTCCCAGCCAACCACGGTTGCGTTCATGCTGGAGAAGCTCAATGTGCGAAAGGGCCAAAAAGTTCTTGACATAGGAAGCGGCTCCGGCTGGACAACTGCGCTTCTCTCGCATCTTGTCGGCCCCAAGGGTAGGGTAATCGGGCTTGAAATTATTCCCGAACTCGTTACTCTTGGCCGGAAAAACATCGAGCATTTCTATTCTGATATTCTTGAGAATACCAGAATAAGAATGGCATCAATGCCGGAGATAAAGCTGGCAAAGAGAGGGATGATGGGGCTGCCCGAAGAAGCGCCATTTGACCGGATTTTGGTTTCGGCAGCGGCAAAGGAAGTCCCGTCTAAACTTATAGAGCAGCTAAAACCTGTCGGCGCACTTGTTATTCCCGTCGGCCAAGAACTTGAAATGCAAAAAATCGTTATTCTTCAAAAGACGAAAGGTGGCACGGTCATAGCCGAGGAATATCCAGGATTTGTCTTTGTTCCGCTACGATAGCATATGCGTCAGCGCTGTCTGTTCGTTTGGGGAGCGCTTTTTTATTGGCGGAAATTGCGATAAAATAAATGGTATGACCACGGCAGATATTCGGAAAAGATTTTTGAAGTTTTTTAAGTTACGCGGACATACTGTCATCCCGAGCGCTTCGCTTGTGCCAGAAAACGACCCTTCAGCGCTTTTTACAACTGCCGGGATGCAGCCACTTGCTCCATACCTTTTGGGTCAGCGACATCCGGCGGGGAAGAGATTGGTTAACATACAAAAATGCGTTCGCACCGTTGATATTGACGAGGTTGGAGATAATACGCATCTCACGTTTTTTGAGATGATGGGAAATTGGTCACTCGGTGATTATTTCAAGGAGGACGCAATTAATTGGAGTTATGAACTTCTTACATCAAAGAAGGAAGGATTTGCGCTGGACCCAGAACGTCTTTACATCACTGTCTTTGAGGGCAACGCCGACGCACCAAGAGATGAGGAATCCGCGAGTATTTGGAAGGCGGCAGGCATCCCGCAAAATAGGATTTATTATATGCCAGCTTCCAAAAACTGGTGGGAGGCAGGCCAAAATGGTCCCTGTGGGCCGGACACGGAAATGTATTATGACAGTACGGAAAAAGGGCTGGGCGATTTGACCCATGAGAAATTTCTTAAGGCCGACGAAAAACAGGAGGTCGTTGAAATATGGAATGATGTATTTATGGAATATCTCAAAAAAGAGGGCAAAGTCGTCGGTAAGTTGTCGCAAAAGAATGTTGATACGGGTGCGGGACTTGAGCGCATTGCGGCGGTGCTTCAGAAGAAAAAGTGTGTCTTTGATACGGATGCCTTTGAACCGATTATGAAAAAGCTGGATGAATTTTCGCCTAATGGTGACCAACGAGCCAAGAGAATAATTGCCGACCATATTCGTGCGGCAGTATTTATGATTGCGGATGGTGTCATCCCCACCAACACTGATAGAGGTTATGTGCTTCGCAGATTGATGCGTCGAGCTTTTCGACATTTGGACATTTTGGGAATTGAGCTCGGAGCAATAGCGCAGATTATTGAGGTTTTAACTGAGGCGTACATGAATATATATTTCCTTAGCGCAGAGCAAATGGAGCATCCGTATCAAGTCATCTTACGCGAAGAGGAAAAGTTTAGAAGAACGCTAGAAGCAGGTTTGAAGGAGTTCGAAAGAAAAATAAGGGACAGAGGCGGTGTCACTGGGAAAGATGCCTTTGACCTCTACCAAAATTTCGGCTTCCCTTGGGAGTTAACAAAAGAACTTGCCGAATCAAAAGGGGTTTTGTTGATTGGCATGTCAGCTGGATTTGAGACTGAATTTCAAAAACATCAGGAAATTTCTCGTGCTGGGGCTTTGAGAAAATTCAAGGGAGGTCTTGCCGATGCGAGCGAGATGTCCGTGAAGTATCACACGGGCACGCACCTGCTGCATCAGGCGCTGCGGGATGTGTTGGGGAGCGAGGTTCGGCAGAAGGGAAGCAACATTACGTCGGAACGGTTGCGGTTTGATTTTGCGTTTCCGCGAAAAATGACTGATGAAGAAAAAAAGAAAGTTGAAGAAATTGTGAATGAGAAAATAAAAACGGATTTGCCGGTGCATAAAATCACATTGCCACTTGACGAAGCGAAGCGAAGCGGCGCGGTTCATTTCTTTGATGAAAAATATCCTGACGAAGTGCTTGTTCATTACATTGGACACTCGCTCGCAGGTTCCTACTCAAAGGAATTTTGCGGCGGGCCGCACGTTACGCACACGGGAATGCTCGGAACATTCAAAATCGTCAAGGAGGAGGCGATTTCGGCCGGGGTACGAAGGATTAAGGCAATTCTTATGTAACATAGAGCATGGAATATGAAATAGAGAAGGTGATTCTACGTTTTTTCCGCTTCATGTTTTATTTCGACGAGCGAGGAGCGCCGCGCGGGCGTCTCGTTTGCATGGCGTCCGAGCAAAATCGAAACAAAGGTTCAATACCTCGCGAGCTTGTCTGCGAGCGAAAAGAATGAGCGAAGCGAGTTCCGACAATACCTCGGAGCTTGCTCCGAGGAACCTTTATTTTTTTTGCTTTATATTTCATATCCCATTTTTCATACCCCGGCGTGTTATACTTGCATCATGTCCTTTCTCTCAAAAAAAACTAAGAACGAATGTGTCCTTGTTTTTGATATCGGAAGCGGGAGCGTCGGCGGCGCGATTGTGCTTATCTCTCCCGGAGCCATCCCGAACATACTTTATAGTTTCAGGAGCGAAATGCCATTCCAGGAAAAAGCCACTGGAGCGCGCCTTTTTTCTCTTATGTCGCGCTCCCTTTCCCAGGTGGTCATGGCGCTTAGCCGCGAAGGCTTTGAGGCGGCTGGTTTTGGCGCGCAACGTCCGCGGATAGAAAAAATCCTGGTATCGCTCTCCGCTCCGTGGATGGTCGCTCTCGGAACTTTCTTGCAGCTTCGGAACAAGGAGCCGATGGTAGTAACCGAAACGGTGTTCGCAACCCTGCTTGAACATTTTGACAAAAGCGAGAACGGTCTTGTGGAGAATATCCCCAAGGAGTGCAAAAGCATGGAAGGACACCTTCAGTGGTCGGTGCTGAATGGATACCGAACTGCTGCTCCGTTTGGAAAGGAGGCCGCAGAGGTCGAATTCGCCGTTTTTCGGAGCTTCTCGGCGCCACGGATAACCGAACGAGTAACAGGCATTATTGCCGATTTCTTCCACGCGGAATGCGTTCGACTCCACGCGTTTTCGTATGTCTCATTTCGGGCGGTGCAAAAAATCTATCCGCGGGAGGAGAATTTTATCCTTGCCGACGTGAGCGGCGAGCAGACAGAAGTGGTAATCGCGCGAAACGGCGCGATAGCGGATGTCGCCACCTTCCCGTTCGGAAGAAATTATGTGGCTCGTCTTCTCGTTAAGGAGGGTGGAATACCGGCGGGTAGCATTGAAACTTTTTTCCGCCTTTCTTCGGAGGGAACCAGCGCTTCGAAAATGACCGAACGCGTCAGAAAGCTTTTGGGTCGAGTCCGGGAAGATTGGCGAAACTCGTTTGAGAAGGCCCTCGCGAGCGCTTCAGAGGAGCCGTTTTTCCCACGGTCAGTTTTTATCACTGCTGATGCGGACATAGTACCTATCGTCTCAAGCGCGCTAAGCGACGAGATGGCTATTCGCCTTAACCTCGCTCCGTGGAAGTTTAGGGTAATACCGATCGGCGCAAAGGAACTTGCTCCGCTAGCGCAGTGGAGCGCGCCTAAAAAAGATGATGCGTTCATTGCAATCGTCTCATCATTTGCGCGCGAATCGCGAGGATAGTAAACTATAACAAGCTCGCCTTCCGGCGCGCGCGATATATATGGTGAAAAATATCTTCCAAGATGTAGTGACTCGCGAACGAAAGTCCATTCGCCACGTTCCGATTCCCCGTAAAGAACGGGAATCGAATGAGCAGAGCGAAGACATACTTTACGAGCGCGAAGAATTCCAGATAGAGGAATCCGGTTCTTTTTCATGGAGAAGAATACTATTGTGGGGAATTGCGGGGCTGTTTTTCATCTTGCTCATTATCGCGCTTTTGACGAGCTTTACCGGAGCGACGGTAACGGTTAGCGCGAAAGCGCAGACTGTATCGGTACAGCAAGAGTTCATTGCTTCAAGAGATGACGGGACAAAACTTCGTTTTGTGCCTCTGCCGATAGACGAAACGACGGAAACCGTCATACCGGCGGAAATTGAGAGGAAGGTAGAGGAGCGGGCCACCGGCACCATTATCATCTACAACAATTTTTCGGATAAACCGCAGCGTCTCATCAAGAACACCCGCTTTGAAACAAAGGACGGATTTATCTATCGAGTCGGCAATTCCATAATAGTTCCCGGAAGAATGCGGAAAAACGGACAGCTCGTCCCAGGGAGTGTGGAGGCCGCCGTTGTCGCAGATTCTCCGGGTTCGGAGTATAACATTTCGCTCACCGACTTTACCATTCCCGGATTCAAATCCGACCCGGCGCGATTTTCAGCATTCTACGCGCGTTCAAAGACAAGCATGAGCGGCGGGTTCGACGGAGTCGTAAAGGTTCCGTCGGAAGAGACGCTTCGTTTGACACGAGCATCGCTTCGCGAAATCGCTGTAAGGAGCATCCGGGAGCAAAAATTGGCGGCATCTCCCCCCGGCTACGTTCTCTTTGACGGCGCTATCGCAATCAGCCACGTTTCTTTGCCTCCCGAACCAAAAGACGGGAACCGGTCGCTAGTGAAGGAGCGGACTACCGGAGCGGTATTCGTGTTTAAGGAGGAAGACATAGCGCGAGAAATCGCCAAAGTAGCCATACCGAATTTCAATGGTACTCCAGTTGACATTCCCAACCTGAAGGGTCTTATCTTTCTTCTGAAGGAACCCCAAGGTGGTGCGGCCGCAGAGGCGCAAACCATCCGTTTTTCGTTGCAAGGAGAAGCGCGAGTGGTTTGGCTGTTTAATGCATACAAACTGCGGGAAGCGCTGCTTGGCAAAAACCGAGACGAGCTTGCATCCGTTCTCCTTAACTTCCCGTCGATTGAGAGAGCAGAAGCAGTTATTCGGCCGTTTTGGAGTCGCGCGTTTCCCAAAAACCCTAAGAAGATTTCAATACGGGAGGCCCCATGAACTTGACCGCGTTCCGTAGCGGAGCAGGTAAACCACCGCACCTTTTATGGCCCCGCCCAACGCCGCGCAAGGTTGACCTTCTCTGCAGGACTTGCTAGTATGCGAGCGACACGAAGATGCCCGTAACTAACGCAAAGGAAATGAATGCGACTACCGGAAAAGTGGTAGAAGCGCTTCCAGATACGCTTTTTAAGGTGCGGCTTGGAAATGGACAGGAAATACTGTCCTTCCTCTCCGGAAGAATGCGAATGAATCGAATCCGTGTTCTTATCGGGGATAGCGTCATCGTTGAAATCGACCCGTATGGGGGGAAGGGAAGAATAACAAAACGACTGTAACAGGTAACCTGTAGCTTGTAACTGGAACAGAAAGATCAGTTCCAGTTATTCAGTTGCGGTTATCAGTTGCAGGTTATTTTTATGAGAGTCAAGGCATCCGTCAAAGGAATATGCTCGAGATGCAGGGTGGTACGCCGCAAGGGGTATCTGTACGTTTTGTGCAAAAGTAATCCCCGACACAAGCAGAGGCAGGGATAGGATAACTGGGACACGTAACGGTAACTGTTACTGATCACTGAAGGGAAAAATCGGTTTAAGTTACCTGTCCTCGTTCCAGTCATTAGTTAATTCTTCATGAGAATTTCAGGCATAAACATTCCCGACGAAAAACGACTTGAGTATGGATTGCGGGTTATCTACGGCATTGGACATTCGCGCGCGCTCCAAATCCTTCGCGATGCAAACGTTGAGCCGTCAAAAAACGCGAAAGAACTTTCAGCGGTCGAGGAAAACGCCATACGACATGCAGTTGAAAAATACAAAATAGAGGGAGATCTGAAGCGGGAAGTGTCCGCAAACGTGAAACGCGTGAAGGATATAAAAGCGTATCGCGGAGTACGACATACCAGAGAGCTCCCGGTGCGAGGACAGCGGACAAAAACCAATTCGCGGACCCGTCGCGGCAATATCCGAAAGACGATGGGAACGGGAAGGAGGGCGGCGGAGAAGAAGTAACTGGAACCGGTAACGGTAACATGTAACAGGAACGAAAGAGATAGAAATCAGTTCCAGTTACCTGTCCCAGTTTCAGTCATAAGTTGATTTTCATGGGGAAAAAACGCATAGTCGCAAAAGGAGAAACAGAGAGCGCCGACAAAGCCGCGCAGCATTCTGCGTCAAGAAAGCGCACGCTTGCCAAAGCGGTTTTGTATGTTGAATCCACGTATAACAACACGCGGCTCACGCTTACCGACGAAAGGGGGAACGTGGTCGCTTTTTCATCAAGCGGAGCACTTGGCTTTCGGGGCGCGAAAAAAGGCACTCCGTTCGCAGCGGCAAAAGTCGGCGAAGCAATGGCGGCAAAGGCCTTATCCTTTGGACTTCGAGAAATTAGTGTGGTGGTAAACGGAGTCGGTTCAGGGCGGGAATCGTCCATAAGAGGATTCGTCAACAAGGGACTTTCCATCACGAAGATAAAAGATGCGACGCCGGTGCCGCATAACGGACCGCGTCCGCCGCGACCGAGGAGAGTATAACAGGAACTAGTAACTGTAACTTGTAACAGGAACAAGAGAAAAGCGATGGAAGACGGATAGTTCCAGTTATCTGTACCAGTTACAGTTACAGATTATTTTTATGAGGATTGGACCACGTTATAAAAGAGCCAGGCGTCTCGGAGCGGATATTTTCCCGAAAACCGATTCGCCCAAATATGCGATTCGCGCCGGCAAGGCGCTCGTGAAGGGTTATGGCAGGAGTGAATTCGGGGCACAACTTAAGGAAAAACAGCGAGCGCGGTTTTTTTACGGCATCTCGGAGCGCCAGTTTTCCCGCTATGTGAAAAACGCCATTGCGAAGAAAAGTGAACGTGATGATGAGGCCCTTTACACCGAGCTTGAAACGCGCCTTGACAACGTTATTTATCGATTTGGCATCGCTCCTTCCCGCCAGGCGGCCCGGCAGTACGTTTCTCACGGGCATTTTACCGTTGCTGGCGTTCGAGTCACCGTTCCCTCATATCGCACCCGCATTGGCGATGTTATCCGCTTGCGAAAAGGAAGCGAGTCGAAACGGCCGTTTACCGCTCTTACCGACCTGTTGAGGGACCATGAAGCCCCTCTGTGGCTACGTTTTGACGCGCAGAAGGGCGAGGGAGTGGTGGTCGGCAATCCAAATCTGGTGAAAAACCAGCTTCCTTTCAACATTGCGGCGATTTTGGAATTTTATCGGAGGTAAGTTCGAATGCATCACTTGCGCGCTCAAAGGAAATAGGTTATTATATCTCTCTTGCTTTATTCATTATCAGCATAACTTGGGTGGTTGCGGAAACGATTGAGTAGTGGTTGCCGCCTCCGCCACAATGTATGTCGGATTTCAATATCATTCTTCCCTCCAAGCCAAGAATTGTGAAAGAGGAGGGTTCCACCGGAATCTATGAAATTGATGGACTTTATCCTGGATATGGGCATACGCTTGGCAATTCATTTCGCCGAATTATACTGTCATCTCTTCCGGGCGCCGCCATTACCGGAATCAAAATTGATGGCGTGGAACATGAATTCTCCACGATTCGAGGGGTGAAAGAAGATGTTGTGACCATCATACTCTCCTTGAAGCGCGTCCGAATAGCGATGTTCACCGACGAACCTCAAACACTCACACTTTCCGCAAAGGGCGCGCGGGAGGTAACGGCGGCTGACATCGAATATCCGGGACAAGTTGAAATTCTTAATCCGGAACAGCACATCGCAACGCTTACGGAAAAAAGCGCGGAACTGGCGCTGTCCATGAAGGTGGAGAAGGGTCTTGGCTATATCTCCAAGGAGGTTTTGCAAAAAGACCGTGTTGAGATCGGGCAGATGACGCTTGACGCCATATTCTCCCCCATTAGGCGAGTCAATTATGAAGTGGAAAACATGCGCGTTGGAGACCGTACTGATTTCAACCGTCTGAAAATCTTCATTGAAACTGACGGTTCTATCACTCCAAAAGAAGCGCTTGAGAAAGCGATATATATCATGATATCCCAACTCAAGGCGATTGTCGGCTTTACGGAAGACAAGACGGAGGATGCCGTAAGAGATGAACCTACCGCAGTGGAAGAGCCGATTCAGAAGCGAGAAATTGATACCGAACTCTTGAAGACGCGGATTGAGACCATTGGGCTCTCTCCACGTGCCGCCAATGCGCTCGCCGGAGCGAATATTCGAACGCTTGGCGGATTGGTGAAAAAGAAGGAAGAGGACATTCTCGACATTGATGGGCTCGGAAACAAGGGAGTGCAAGAAATCAAGAAAGTGCTTGGAAAGATGGGAATAACGCTGAAATAGCTTCTAGCTGCTAGCTGTTAGGTTCCTAGGGGGAAATCTTCTCGGACTGAAAGCTAGAAGCTAGAAGCTAGAAGCTAATCATGCGCCATTCAAACAGAGTAAAAAAATTTGGTCGAGAACGGAAGGAGCGGAAGGCGCTCATGCGTTCGCTTGCGGAATCGCTTTTAGAGCGCGGCCGCATACGCACTACTGAAGCGCGGGCAAAAGCGCTTCGCCCATTCGTTGAAAGAATCATAACCCTCTCGCGAAGCGGCACCTTCGAGTCGCGCCGGCTTGTTCGCGCGCGTCTTAGAAATACAATTTCCCTCGGCAGACTCTATCGGAGTGTTGCTCCCAAATACGCGACAGTAAGAGGTGGATATACGCGCGTGGTGAAGGCGGGATTCCGGATAAGTGACGGAGCGAAAATGGCCATCATTGAACTAGTATAATGGAGCGGTTAGGGGCTAGTGTAAAAAATCCGGAGTGCAGACCTGCTTAACGCTAAAATCCTATGCAAAAATACATTATTGACGCGCAGGGAAAAAGACTGGGACGAGTCGCGAGCGAAGCATCGGCACTGCTCCGCGGAAAAGGGCTTGCCTCTTTCAAGCCAAACGCTCTTCCCGCCGTACAGGTAGAAATCGTGAACTCGTCCAAGGTTGCGCTTTCGGAAAAGAAGCTTTCGGAGAAAAGGTATAGACGATACTCCGGCTATCCGGGCGGGTTTAAAGAAACAAGGTTAAGGGAATTTATCGCGAAAAAGGGGATGCGTGAGCTTTTTAGAATGACGGTGCTTCGAATGCTCCCTAGAAACACACTGCGTTCGCGACTTATCAAGCAATTGACAGTCAAAAGCTAGGAAGCTAACAATGGAAACTGACGCAACAGCGGCAAAATACATTGAGACAATCGGCAGGAGAAAAACTGCCGCGGCGCGCGTGCGGATTTTCCCCGAGGGGAAGCAGTCGATTACAGTCAACGAAAAAGACGTTGAATCGTATTTCAAAACTAGAGAACAACGGCGCGTAGCTATAGAGGCCTTAACAAAAAGCAAACTTGCCGCAAAATTCTTAATAACGATACGAGTACGTGGAGGAGGGCTTTCGTCGCAAGCAGAAGCGGTGCGGCATGGAATCGCTCGAGCGCTCGTTTCGTACGACGCCGAACTCCGAAAAAAACTTAAACGCGTCGGCTTCCTCAAAAGAGACCCGCGAAGCAAGGAACGCCGCAAATTCGGAAAAAAGGGAAAAGCCCGCAAATCTCCGAAGTGGTCGAAGAGATAACTGTAGATTTAAATCAAATGGATGGTGCAAATGCAAAAAAGAACGCAAATGAGGTTGAAGCTGATGATGGTGCAGTAGGAGATGATGACGTGGTAACCGAAGAATCCGCCGTCGAAACCGTAGATGATGACGTGGTAACCGAAGAATCCGCCGTCGAAACCGTAAAGGAGCTACGCGAAAAGCTAAAGGCGTGCCAAAAGGAAAAAGGGGAATATCTTACTGGATGGCAGCGAGCAAAGGCGGATTTCATAAATGCGCGAAGGGAGGAAGAAAAGACGATGGCGCAGTTCTCGAAATTCTCCAGCGAACGGATTATACGCGACATCATTCCGGCTCTCGACAGCTTTCACAGCGCTTTCGGCAATAAAGCAAGTTGGGAGAAAGTTGACCTCAATTGGCGCATGGGCGTACAGTATATCTACTCGCAGCTTCTCGCGGCCGTGGAGAAAAGCGGGATGACGCTTATTGAACCGAAGGTTGGCGAGCCGTTTGACACGAAAAGGCATGAAAGTGTGTCTGTCGTGCCGACCGCTACTGAAAGCGAGAACCATACAGTGGTCGAAGTAGTTCAGAAGGGATATGCGCTTCACGGCAAGGTCCTGCAGCCCGGCAAGGTTAAACTAGCCGAATATCATGGCAATTGAAAGCTAGAAGTTGTAAGTTTGAAGCTTAAAAGCAATGAAGCCTACCGGCATAAAGCAATCGAATATTTTCGAAAAGGTCGTCCGCCAAAACGGCAGATTTTTCCGTATACGATTCGTGATTGTCGAAAGGGAAGGGCGAATGCGCGGCAAGATTATTTCCTGCGAACCCGTCGAGGTCATAGACGAAATAGTCACAGTTGAAGGGAAGTACTTCTTTCCTATATCATCTTCCGCGCAGTGCGCCCCTCGAGGAAAGACTTGTCTTCAAGGAATCGTCGCTCCATTTTCAAAGCTTGAGTTTTTTACGAGTCAAATGACTCGTGCTCCTTCTTTCTAAAAGGTTTGGCCTTAAATCTGGGGAAAGGTCAAACCTTTGTGGTTGGTTCGGAAAAGAAAAAGCCCCGCGCGAATGCGAGGCGTGGTCAGCGGACAGTGAGATTATCCCAATCATGGCTGGCGGGAACAGACTTTTCGTCCAACAAGGTTAGGATTCCTGAACATCCTATCTGTTGCGCTTTCGTGCGAATTCGTTGAAGTTGCGCCAACGCGGCCGTGAGATTGGACTGAATGAGTGCGCAACGATACGTAATTCCTTCCTCACCATCAAATCTTACTGCGAACAGAAATGTAGTGGAGGAAGCGTGGTGCCGTGTTAAGGTTTAGTGGTCTGGAAATTAAATCATTGAAAATTAATCGTAAACCATAATTCATTATTCTTAATTCATATAGGACTTACGCAATCGGCGTCATTCCCGTGAAGCTTGTCCTCGCGAAGGCGGGGAACGGGAATCCAGGGCGTTAAAAAACGGCCACATACTGGATTCCCGCCGTAGCCTGCCCTCGACCTGATCGGGGGCGGGAATGACAGAAAATGACGAAACGCGTAAGTCCTATCATAATTCAATCTCTTATGTCCAAAATCATCGGAATCGACCTCGGCACCACCTTTTCTGCGGTCGCCGTGATGGAAGGTGGAAACCCGAGAGTGCTCGAAAACGCGGAAGGAGCGCGGACAACCCCCTCGATCGTCGCGCAGTCAAAGACGGGAGAACGCCTCGTGGGGCTTCTCGCGAAGCGGCAAGCGGTAACCAATCCGAAAAACACCGTCTTTCAAATTAAAAGATTTATGGGACACACCTTTGACGAGGAAGGAGTGCAGAAGGACGCGAAAAACGTGCCGTTTGAAACGCGTAAATCAGCAAACGGCGGCGTTGAGGTAAAAATGAGCGATAGATGGCTCCGACCCGAAGAGGTGTCGGCCATGATTCTTCAAAAGTTGAAAAATGACGCCGAGTCGCGGCTGGGCGAGAAAATCACCGAGGCGGTTATTACCGTGCCGGCTTACTTCAATGACAGTCAGCGGCAGGCAACTAAGGATGCGGGAAAAATCGCCGGCCTCGATGTGAAGAGAATCATCAATGAACCAACGGCGGCCGCGCTCGCGTACGGCTTTAACAAGAAAAAAGATGAAAAGATAGCGGTATTCGACTTCGGCGGCGGCACATTCGACATTTCCATTTTGGAGGTTGGCGACGACGTGATAGAAGTTAAATCAACGGATGGCGACTCCCACCTCGGCGGCCGCGACATTGACCACACAATCGTCGCGTGGCTGTCCGACGCCTTCGCCAGGGAAAACGGTATTGACCTGCGCAAAGACCCTCTCGCGCTCCAGAGATTGGATGAAGCGGCCGAGAAAGCAAAAATTGAGCTTTCCGCGGCCGTTCAAACCGAGATCAACATCCCCTTTATCACTTCCGGAGCCGACGGGCCTAAGCATCTTTTGGTGACGATGACCCGCGCCAAGCTTGAAGAATTGACGCGGGAGTTTATTGACCGGGCCATGACCATCACCCGGCGGGCGATGGAAGCCAGTCCGTTCAAGGTCAACGAAATAGATGAGGTGGTGCTCGTTGGCGGCCAGACCAGAATGCCCGCGATTCAGAAAGCGGTGGAAGATTTCTTCAAGAGGGAACCGCACATGGGCGTTAATCCCGACGAAGTGGTGGCGGTAGGCGCGGCGATTCAAGGCGGCATTTTAGGCGGCGACGTGCGTGACGTGCTTCTGCTTGACGTGATCCCGCTCTCTCTTGGGATTGAGACGCTCGGCGGCGTGGCGACCAAACTGATTGAAAAAAATACGACTGTTCCTACGGCGCGAACGCAGGTGTTTTCCACCGCGGCCGACAATCAAACCTCGGTGGAAATCCACATCACCCAAGGTGAGCGCGCCATGGCCGCTGACAATAAGTCGCTCGGGAAATTCATCTTGGACGGCATTCCGCCGGCGCCGCGAGGGCTTCCCCAGGTGGAGGTAACCTTTGACGTTGACGCCAACGGAATCCTGAATGTTACGGCAAAAGACAAGGCGACCGGCAAGGCCAACTCCATTAAAATTACTGCCTCGTCGGGTCTTTCCAAAGATGAGGTGGAGAAAATGAAAAAGGAAGCAGCCGTGCATGAAGCGGATGACAAGATTAGACGGGAAGGAGTAGAAGCCAAAAATATCGCCGAGCAATTGATTTATACTTCCGAAAAGGCATTGAAAGATGCGGGAGAAAAAGCGCCGGCCGAACTTCGGAAGACGATTGAAGACAAAATCTCCGACATAACACGCGCCAAAGACGCAATGCCGATTGATACTAACGCGCTTAAAATCGCGTCAGAAGCGCTCTCCAGCGAAATACAGAAAATCGGGCAGTATATAAGCCAAGCCAACCAGCAACCGGAAAAAGACGAAGGCGGGAAGGGGCCTAATCCTCATGGGGAGGACGACCAAGGAAATGTGAAGGATGCGGAATTCAAAGAAAAAAAATAAGAGAAGACAGCAACTGTTGAAATCAGATATCAACATCTGATTTCAACACAACAACCTTTGGGCCGGAAACTGAAGCTGACATAAAAACGGCATCTCCAAAATTGACGGAGATGCCTTCTGGGAAGGTGGAGTCTGGCAAAGACAACTATTTTCTAGCTCATGTCCATTCTTCTGCGCTCTGACTGCTCCAATCTTTTGAGCCACTGTTTTCGCGGTATTCGCCCGTCGAACATTCTCTGGATTGCCTTCCAAGCGTGTTCGGAGAGAGGACGCTCTGCGTTATTCGCCTTTCCATTCGGAAAAGTAGCTGACGAATGATTTTTCATAAGTTGTGAGCCGCCTTTTCACGGCCGAGTTTGCCCAATGAACTGCTGTACATATAGAAGTATAGCATATGATGATGCGCGCAGGTGCTGCGACATTCGACTATCCTGTACATATACTTGCATGTTGGGAGATAACTCTTTAAACTAGTCCTATATCAAAAAGTACCCCTTGGAATCGAAAGCGGTCATGGAGGATGCTAAATTTTAATTGCAATAATCATGAGCAAGGATTACTACAATATCCTCGGAGTGGATAAAGCCGCCTCGAAGGAGGAAATAAAAAAAGCGTTCCGGAATTTGGCGCACAAATATCATCCCGACAAGAAGGACGGCGACGAAAAGAAATTCAAGGAGGCCAACGAGGCCTACTCGGTTCTTTCCGATGATAAAAAACGCGCCGAGTACGATTCCTACGGCCGAGTTTTTTCAGGAGGAGCTGGGAGAAGCGCGGGACCAGATGGTTTTGAGGGATTTGATTTCTCAAACTTCGCTTCCGGACAGGGATTTGGCGCGAGTGGCTTTGAGTTTGACCTCGGAAACATTTTTGGCGATTTCTTCGGCGGAGCGCGGGAGAGAGCGCGCCGCGGCAGAGATATTTCAATTGACGTGGAGCTTTCCTTCCATGACGCGGTCTTCGGAACGGAACGGCGAATACTCATCAACAAGACAGCCGCCTGTGACGTTTGCCGGGGGAGCGGCGCAAAGCCGGGAGCGTCGGAAGAAACCTGCGGCATCTGTAACGGCAAAGGTAAAATTCGCGAGAGTCGGCGCTCCATATTCGGTCACGTTCAAACCACGAGAGTTTGCGGAGAGTGCGGCGGCAGCGGCAAGGTTCCGTCGGAAGCCTGCGCCGTGTGCGGCGGAGAGGGCGTCGCGCGAAAGGAACAGGAGGTTCTCGTAAGGATTCCGGCTGGCATAGAAAACGGAGAAGTGATACGGCTTGGCGGCGTCGGAGAAGCCATAAAAGACGGAACCGCCGGCGATTTGTACGTAAAAGTGCATGTTGCCAAGCACCCTCTTTTTAGGCGCGAAAAGAGCAACTTGCTTATGGACCTTTCCGTGAAGCTCACGAGTGCGCTCCTCGGCGATGAATATTCCATCCCCACGCTTGACGGCAACATAACCATTAAAATACCCGAAGGCATCAGACATGGAGAGATTCTGCGTCTGCGCGGCAGAGGCGTTCCAATAGACAGAAGCAGGCGAGGAGATGTGCTCATCAAAATATACATTGACATACCGAGCAAACTCGCTAAGGAAGCGAAGAAATTGATTGAGGAGCTTAAAAAGCAGGGGATATAGCTCTCGGCGAGGCGCTAAAATGCGAACTGCCGTATTGACACTTTTTTTAGTTGCGGCCGCCTTCGGGGTTGTGGCGTTTGTCGTTTTACAACCCTCTTTTTCATTTCAAGCTGGAGGGGGACAGGGTGCTGGCGATACAGCAAAGAGGCGGGCACCTAGCGTAGTTTTGATGCTGTTCGCCGGTGACATCATGCTTTCACGGAAAATTGGCGGGATAATGAAGGAAAAAGGGGACTATCGATTTCATTTCCTGAAGATTGCCTCAACGACCCTACGCGCGGACATTTCGTTTGCGAATTTAGAAAGCCCATTATCGTCTCGCGGAACAAAATCAGGAAGCGCGTATTCGTTCAGAGCAGAACCGATGGCAGTGGAGGGTTTGACGTTTGCGGGTTTTGATGTGCTTTCAGTTGCGAATAATCACCTATTTGATTACGGGGAGAAAGCGCTACGCGACACCCTCTCCATTCTTTCCGAAAATGACATTGCGGCGATCGGCGCCGGAGAAACCTTCCAAGACGCACATGCGCCGAGAGTGATGAAGGTAGGAAGGACGCGGATAGCGTTTCTCGCCTATTCCAATCTTTCCGTACCGTTTCTGGGGCGCGCCAGCTCATCGCCGGCCATCGCTTCATTTGACGATGAAATTTTAAGAGGCGATGTCGCCCGCGCGCGAGAGATTGCGGACACGGTCGTCGTGTCGCTGCATTGGGGAGAAGAATATGAGACAAAGCACAATGCCGGGCAAACGCGCGTGGCGAGACTTTTGGTAGACGCTGGCGCGAATATCGTCATCGGCCACCATCCGCATGTAGTCCAGGAAATTGAAAGATACAACGGCGGCCTCATTGCGTATAGTTTGGGGAATTTTATATTCGACCAAAATTTTTCGGAAGAGACGGGAAAGGGTCTCGTCTTGCTCGTTACGCTCTCGGAAGGACGCGTTGCCGACGTGACGGCGCAGGAGGTGATGTTTACTCGCGACTACCAGCCCTACTTTATGGAGGCCAAGAAAGCAGAAACAGCGGAGTAGTTTCCTGACTATTATTTCCTGTTCTACCAGAGTCTCTTTGCTTAGGCGGCAAAATCTGCTACCATAGCGCAGTGGGTAGAGAGTAAGGCGGGATGCAGTATAACGGTAGCTCCGAAGTAGAACCTCTGCCCGCCATTGAGAGAGCCGGAGTATAGTATAGTGGCAGTATACACGCTTCGGGTGCGTGAGGTCTCGGTTCGATTCCGAGTACTCCGAGAGGTAGAAGCAATGAGACATGAAGACGCTACTCACTACAGTCGCCATGGTTATTGTCGCCGCCGCTGTCGCGTTCGCGGCTTGGAAATTGTACGACCGATTGGTGTTAAACGCCTCGCGCGGACAGACAGAATCAGCCGATGAAACCGTTACCGGAGATTTCCCCGGTTTTGACGGGGGAGACGATACCTTGTTTGAAGATGCGAACGTCATTATTGACAGTGATGAGGTGTATGAAGACTTTAGCTTGCCGGACGAGGGAATCGAGCCGACACAACCGGATGATGACGGGGCAGATTTTGAGGGCGTCGGCTTTTAGCATATATAATTGAATTTTCGAAAATATGATTATCGCAGACGTGGAAACAACCGGCGTGGATTCGCGTCTGTGTTCACTCGTATCCATTGGAGCGGTAGAATTTGATAGTCCCAACAATCAATTTTACGTGGAATGCCGCGCGTTCGAAGGTGCGCACATAGAGCGGGAAGCGCTTGTAATTGCCGGATTTACCGCAACGGAGATAAATGACGCAAGCAAAAAAACCGATAGGGAAGCGGTAGAAGCATTTTTAACGTGGATGAAAACGTGCAGAGAATGGACCCTGACGGGACAAAATCCATCTTTTGACCGCGATTTTTTGCAAGAGACCGCGCACCGCTACCATATAAACTGGCCATTCGCGCACCGTACCGTCGACCTCCACACCATTGCATATGAGCGATTCTGCAGAATGGGGAAGAAGATACCGCGCAAGAACAATCATTCCGCGCTTAACCTTGATTGCATTTTGGAGTATGTGGGACTGCCGACGAGGGGACATGCTCACAATGCCCTTGAAGACGCAAAACTTGAGGGGGAGGCTCTCTCACGGCTTATATACGGGAAAAACCTTCTCACATGCTACGAGAAGTTTCCCATTCGAAACGCGCATGAATAAACACGAAAAAGATTGGGAGTCCATCATTGTGGGACTTACACACCTGGTTCTTATTCCTCCTATCATTACCAATCATTACTAAAGCGTCCCGATTCTTGCGCTGAAGATTCCGATATACGCCCCTGTTAGGGCGCATGCGGGCACTGGTCGAAATAAAGAGCCGTTGAAAAAGGCGGAGAAGAATTGACAGGATATCGGAATTGTGCTAATATCGTGGGCACCAATCAGACGTGAGTCTGGTTGTTGTTTTTAATCATCAGACGACGCAAAGCGAACCTCGCTCTGCGCCGGAAGATGCCCGCGATTATGACAATAGAACTGCTAACGACTGCAACATTTCTTCTCTCCACATTCTATGGCGCTTCTGCTCCCGCAAAGACGGATGCTAATTTTGAGATGCCGCCTTCCGAAGCCCGACAAACGGTCTTAGCCGATAGACCGCTTACGCTGGAGCAATACGTGCGCGAATACTTCAGAGATACGCCTATTCTGGCCGAGATAGCGCAGTGCGAGTCTCGCTTCCGGCACCTTGGTAAGGGCGGTGTGGTGCTACGTGGAAAAATGACCGTTGAGGACCTCGGCGTGATGCAGATTAACGAGTTTTACCACGAAGACACCGCGAAGACGCTCGGTCTTGATCTGCATACGCTTGACGGAAACCTGGCGTACGCAAAGTGGCTCTACACAAAGGAAGGTCTAACCCCGTGGCTTTCATCTTCGAAATGCTGGAAAAAATCTGAGCATCTGGCCGCTGTAAAAGCGCCGGCAACTGCCAATTAAACAAAAACTCCGCGTCAAACGGGGTTTTTGCTACCTTTTACATTGAGATGGTTACAAAACTATTCTTGCTTCAATTTGTCCTTTTTGTCCGATACTTCGTCAAGCTAGCGCAAAATGATTTTCGTCGTAGCCGGGCTACGCCTCAATCATTTTGCTGGCTTTCCTCGTCTCGAACAAAAAGTCCTAAATTTCGCTTAAAAATAGTT
>Ga0155183_133_pt1 | contig 32098 bp, 31 predicted proteins | sample RifCSPhighO2_02_FD_106151 | JGI IMG/M metagenome (GOLD analysis project Ga0155183, IMG submission 106151) | Candidatus Taylorbacteria bacterium RIFCSPHIGHO2_02_49_25 | reverse complement strand
TCGAGTTACCACGCAATCGGAGCATACGATGTTGGTGCGAGTTGGCACGCGCGCGGCGCGTGCGAAGTCAGTCAGGGTTCGTGGAAAAAAAATAGGTTCTAACCGAGTACAATAGGGACTCAAGAATAGTGTTAAGTTTGAAGTTGTAAGTTTACAGTTCAAAGATCCACTCATGACCCAATATGCTATACTGACTTTGCTGGGCAAGGAGGTCCGTGAGACCCGTACAAATCAATGGGTGTGCTAGCAGTGCCAGAAGACCGGCTATCGCGGATTCCCAGCCGCCTTAGCCGTTCGGCTAAGTCGTTTTTTGGCGAACATTCGCTGGTTCGCATTGAGTTGCGCTGAAAATCCAAAAGACTTTTCCCCTATTTCCGCCAGAGGTTTTGAGAGTATGTGCGCGGCTCCGATAAACCGCCGATTATGGTGGCCGTTGCTTTCAAACTCTGGCGGTTTGTCTATAACCTCAAATTTCCGCTATACTCATTTGTATGGACGACAAAGAAAAAAGGCAGACGCGTATGTTGGCGCTTGAAGCACTGATGCAATCATTGGATTTTTGGGTTGACAAAGAAAGAGCGCAGACGACGGTGCGCGAATACCAGCAACTCAAAACGGAGCTTGAAGGGGGTAATCCTTACGACACCGGTGACGCTATTATGACCATTTTTTCCGGCGCCGGCGGCAATGATTCCGAGGATTTTTCGAGGATGCTTTTAGAAATGTACCGACGATTTGCCGAAGGGAAGGGCTGGAGTTTTTCATTGGTTCATGAAAATCAAAACGACCACGGCGGTTTCCGAAATGTGACCGTTGAAATTGGCGGCGAAAACTCTTACGGCACGCTCAAAAACGAGAGCGGCGTGCACCGGCTTGTGCGCGTTTCGCCGTTCAACGCCCAAAAGAAACGCCACACATCCTTTTCTATGGTTGAAGTAATCCCGAAGTTAGAAAAAGGCGATACGCATATTGAAATTCCGGAAAGTGAGATGGAAGTGTCATTTGCTCGCGCCGGAGGACCCGGCGGGCAGAATGTCAACCGGCGCGAGACTGCCGTGAGAATAGTCCACCTGCCGACGAAAATTTCCGTCCATGTCGCCTCGGAGCGTTCCCAGGCCCAGAATCGCGAGAAAGCGGTCCAAATTCTCCGAGGAAAACTCTACAAAATTCGCGAGGAAACGCGGGTGGCAAGGGAAAAAGGCATGCAGATTTCTCAAACGACCTCTATTGAGTGGGGCAATCAGATTCGTTCATATGTATTACATCCGTATAAAATGGTCAAAGACCACCGGACGGGGGCGGAAACCGCGAAGGTTGGCGAGGTGTTGGCGGGGGATTTGGAGAAGTTCATTGAGGCGGAGCGAATGTTGTAAGTTTAACTTGAAAGTTTTCATTTCAGAAGTCTTCAACCAAGACGGAGGCGCGAAAGCATCATGGGCTTTTGCGCGATGCACCCTTCCGACCCTACGATGACTTCGGTTGGCGTGGGGCCTTTTTGCATATTAGGGTTCACTGTGGAAGGATTACAAACATACATCGCGTCGGACCTTTTATGATACGCTCATAGTCTGTGCTATACTCTCCTAGGCGCTTAACGCGATCTCCAAGATTCCAACTTTCGCATGAGCGCATTCGCAATTGCGCTTCAAAAATTCTTATTAGCGACGTAGAGCGAGAGAAATGGAAACTTCTTAGTTTACATTTCCGAGCCGAGGAGCTAACAAAGGTTCATTACCTCGCAGCTCTGCTGCGCGGAACATTTATTTTTGAATCTGACTATGATTCATTTCGACAAAGTTACTAAAAAATATGACGGTTGTACGGCGCTCGAGGAGGTGAGTTTTACGGTCAAGCCGAAGGAGTTTATTTCCATCGTCGGGCATTCCGGAGCGGGGAAAACGACGCTTCTTAAGATGGTTCTTGTCGAAGAGCACCCCTCAAGCGGGAGTGTTCTCTTTGACTCCGTCAACATTCACGCGCTGAAGCGGCATAAACTGCACAAGTACCGCCAGAAAATTGGAGCCATATTTCAAGATTTCCGCCTGCTTCCCGATAAAACAGCTTTTGAAAACATCGCCTTTGCCATGGAGATGGCCGGGAGAAGCGATGAAGAAATTTCTGCCGATGTCCCATACGTGCTTGAGATGGTGGATTTGGGAGACAAGATGTGGAACTTCCCGCGAGAACTCTCCGGCGGCGAGAAACAGAGGGTGGCGATTGCGCGAGCCATCGTCAACCAGCCCGACCTCGTTATTGCCGACGAGCCGACAGGAAATCTTGACCCCCTAAATACCCATGAGATTGTACAAATACTCAAAAAAATCAATGATCTTGGTACAACGGTCATTCTTACCACGCACAATAAAGGAGTCATAGATGCTCTCGGTAAAAGGGTTATCACGATGGAACGAGGAAAGGTTATCAGGGACGACCCCACCGGTAAGTATGTTTTATAAGTAGGATTTACGCAATCGGTGTCATTCCCGTGAAGCTTGTCCTCGCGAAGGCGGGGAACGGGAATCCAGGGCGTTAAAAGACGGCCAAATACTGGATTCCCGCCTACGCGGGAATGACAGAAAAGGAAGAAATGCGTAAGTCCTAATAAGAATAAAACATACTTAGGACTTACGCGTTTGACGAATTTTGGCTACATTTCCGTTCTGTTATTCCCGCCCCGATCAGATCGAGGGCAGGCTCCGGCGGGAATCCAGGACCATACCGGGTAATCTGGATTCCCCTTTTCAGGGGAATGACACCAAATGCGTAAGTCCTAATACTTAAATTTCGAATACCGAGTCTCGAAGAACAAAAAGCAAGAAAAAACAAAAAGCAAAAACAGTTGTATAATTAGATTCTAATTTTTTACTTCGGTATTCAGTATTTTTAGATATTAGGTATTAGAGATTCAATATTTATTCTCATGCTTTGGACTTCCATAAAACGCGTCATTAAAGCGGGAACCGTGAGCTTCTATCGAAACGGCTTTGTTTCGCTTTCATCCGTGTTCATCATGACCATAACTCTCTTTGTCATTGGCGGCGTGATTTTTCTCTCGGTACTCCTAAGCGCGTCTCTTGAGGAAATCAAAAATAAAGTGGACGTTAATGTATATTTTTTGACGAGCGCGAGCGAAGAGGACATACTTGCGCTCAAAAAAGTGCTCACAAAGCTTCCAGAGGTGAGAAGCATAGAATACATTTCCCGCGAACAGGCGCTTCTGAACTTTAAAAAGCGCCACGAGCGGGACGAACTCACGCTCCAAGCGCTTCAGGAACTTCCGGATAATCCGCTGGGGGCAGTACTCAATATCCGCGCCAAGGAGCCGTCGCAATACGCGGGCATCGCGGATTTTCTAAAAGACGAGGGTGCGCTCTCCGCGAACAGCGCGCCGATTATTGATGAAGTGAACTATTACGACCACAAAGCGGCGATAGACAAGCTCTCAAACATCATCCGCTCCGCGCGGACGCTCGGATTGGCGCTGGCGCTCCTGCTCGTTGTCGCTTCCATCAGTATCGCATTCAACACTATTCGCCTCGCCATCTACATTTCCCGCGAGGAAATAGGCGTCATGCGGCTTGTCGGCGCGAGCGACAAATATATACGCGGCCCGTTCGTGGTGTCAGGCATACTCTATGGCGTCTGCGCCGCGCTTATCACGCTTGCCCTCTTCTATCCGCTCACCTATTATCTCGGGGATGCGACAGAAAATTTTTTCAGCGGACTCAATGTCTTCAGATATTACGTCGCGCACTTCGGGGAATTTTTTCTCATCATTGCGGGTTCGGGCATCGTGTTCGGGGCGCTTTCGAGTTTCTTGGCGGTGAGGCGCTATTTGAACGTATAACCAATGACTGAATCACTGAATAACCCAAACGTAAACAAAATGTTTCTTGTTATTCAGTCATATGTCATAAGTTATGAGTAGAGCGAAGCGACATAAGTACATTTTTGTCATTGGCGGCGTGATGTCTGGAGTGGGCAAGGGCGTGGCGACTTCTTCCATCGGCCTCGTTCTCCAGTCAAAAGGTTTTAAGGTGAACCCGATTAAAGTTGACCCATACCTCAACGTCGACGCAGGCACGATGAACCCCACCGAACACGGTGAGGTTTTCGTTTTGGATTCCGGACTTGAGACTGACCAGGATATGGGGAACTACGAGCGGTTTATGGAGATTGACCTCAAGAGCGAGGATTATATCACGAGCGGGATGGTGTACCGATACGTGATTGAGCGCGAGCGGGCGCTTGGCTATAAAGGAAAGTGCGTTGAGGCAATTCCGCATATCACCGAAGAAATTCGTCGGCGGATTGAGCGCGCCGCCGAGATAAATGGGTCGCAGGTGAGTTTGATTGAAATCGGCGGTACGGTCGGGGACTACCAGAACATTCTCTTTATCGAGGCGGCGCGTGTTTTAAAGCTTCGCTACCCCGGCGATGTCCTCTTTATTTTGGTTACCTACCTTCCCGTGCCGTCCAGACTTGGTGAAATGAAAACCAAGCCGACTCAAAATGCGGTGCGCCAGCTCAATTCCTACGGCGTTCAGCCGGACATCATTATCGCGCGAAGCACTCACCCGCTTGACGGGAAGCGCAAGGAAAAACTCGCGATTTGGTGTAACGTCCCGTCTAGCAGCATCGTCTCGGCACCGGACGTCGAATCAATTTACGAAGTGCCGCTTAACTTTGAGAGGGACAACTTGAGTCAAATCATTTTGGAACGCCTTAACCTCACGTCCCGGATTCGGCGTGACGCGCTGGTATTGTGGCGAAAGCTCGTCTTGAGCATGAAAAATCCCAAGAGCGAAGCGTCCATTGCAATTATTGGCAAATATTTTGACACCGGCGATTTCGTCCTATCCGACGCCTACATTTCCGTCATTGAGGCAATCAAACACGCGGCGTATAAGTTTGGTTTGAAACCAAACATCCACTGGCTCAACTCAAAACGTTTTGAAACTGGCGAGGAGCGGGTGGATTCTCTCAAAAAATACGACGGTGTGATTGTTCCCGGGGGCTTCGGAGAGACAGGGATTGAGGGAAAGTTAAAAGTGATTGAGTACGCAAGGAAAAACAAGATTCCGTGTCTCGGACTTTGCTATGGCATGCAGCTTATGTGCATAGAATACGCGCGAAATGTATTGGGACTCAAGGACGCCAACACGACCGAGATTAATCCCGACACGCCGCATAAAATTATTGACATCATGCCCGACCAGCGCAAAAAACTTGAGGAAGGAAATTACGGCGGTTCCATGCGCCTCGGCGCCTACCCGTGTAACTTAGAACCAAGAACTCTGGCTTTTTCTGCATATTCTGATTCTAAAAGCTATAAGCTAGCAGCTGGGAGTTTAAAGCTGATTAGCGAACGCCACCGCCACCGCTTTGAAGTGAATCCCGAATACATCGGGAAACTTGAGGCCGGCGGTCTTGTTTTTTCCGGCAAATCCCCCGACGGCATCCTCATGGAAATCGCCGAGATCCCCCACAAAGTCCACCCCTTCTTTCTCGGCGCCCAGTTCCACCCCGAGCTCAAATCCCGCCCGCTTTCCCCGCATCCGCTCTTTGTTGAATTTATAAGAACAGCGAGCAAGTCCAAAAAATGAAAGGTATAGGACTTACGCAATCGACGTCATTCCCGTGAAGTTTGTCCTCGCGAAGGCGGGGAACGGGAATCCAGGGCGTTAAAAAACGGCCAAATACTGGATTCCCGCCTACGCGGGAATAACAGAAAAGGAAGAAATGCGTAAGTCCTAAGGTAATTAAGGCGAGATGAGTCGCGAAATTCACAAAAAAATCTGGCCGGAGTTTTTTGAAAAAGTACTCTCCGGTGAAAAGAGGTTTGAACTCCGCGTCGCCGATCTTGAAATTAGCACCGGCGACACGCTTGTTTTGGAAGAGTGGAACCCTAAAACTAAAATGTATACCGGTCGCTCCCTCACCAAAACCGCCGACTATATTCTCAAGTCCAGCCTAGACCAATTCGGCCAGCACGACCTCATTGAAAAGCATGGCCTCTACGTCATCACACTGGAGTAGAAGTTTACTTCATTGTCCCACCGTCATTAATCAATCCCCTCCCAAGGCATCTATTCCCAAATTCTCAAGAATTTGAGAATAGATTGGATGGATGTATAATAAAGGTACGCAGTGGGTGTATATGATTATGAAAGGGTTTCGAGAACTCGAGCGGATTGTCAAGGGATTCGCGAACCATCGGCGAATTGAGATTTTGATGCTCCTTAAAAAGGAGCCGGAGTTGTCAGTTGATGAAATAGCCGGCCAATTGAAAATTAATTTCAAAACAGCCTCGGAACACGTTCGCCGATTGGCCATTGCCGGATTGGTGCTTAAAAGATCGGAAGGGAATCATGTTAGGCATAAATTATCCGTCCGCGCTGAATCTATTCTTAAATTCTTGAGAATATTGGAATAGATTTTTAGGTGTGTAGCGTTCTAGCGGTTTTTTAATCGTTCGGGTTTTTTATCGCCTCGTATGTCCGCTAGCGTAGGAATTGGGCTCGCGTTTGTGGCGATGCTCTGCTGGGGCATCGGGGATTTTTTGATTCAGCGGTCAACGCGAAAGATTGGCGATTTTGAAACGCTCCTCGCCATCACCGGCCCTGGGGCGCTTATACTGTTGCCATTTGTCTGGCGGAACTTAGGAGAATTTTTCTTCGATGGGGCGACCTTCGGGGTGCTTGCCGGCGGCAGTTTCATTCTCTTCGTTGCCGCGCTACTCGAGTTCGAGGCCTTGAAGCGCGGCAAGATCTCGGTGATTGAACCAACATGGTCACTTGAAATCCCAACGTCGGTCCTCCTTGCTTATATAATTCTCTCGGAGAAACTCTCGTTCTATCAACTTCTTCTCATTCTTTCTCTCATTATCGGCTTGTTCCTTATTTCCTACCGCGGACAGATTTTTTCATTCCGTTTCTTTGTGGAACGCGGAGTATTGATTTCACTTCTTGCCGCCGTCTTTATGGGTACGGCAAACTTTTTCGTCGGCTGGGGAGCGCGCCTCACCGACCCGCTCCTCATGAATTTCTTCCTCAATGTTTTTATCGCTGTTGCTTCCGGACTCTTTCTCCTGGCGCGTGGGGAGCTTCACAAATTTTTCCGAGATTTCGTCCAGACCAGAAAACTCATGCTCCCGATGCTAATCTCCGACAACGCCGCGTGGGTTGCTTTTGCCTTCGCCATGACGCTCGCGCCGATCGGTATCGCCGTCGCGCTCTCAGAAAGCTACATCATCGTTGCGGTCATTCTGGGGCTCGCCATTAACCGCGAGCGGCTGGAACGGCATCAAAAGTTTGGACTCATCGCGGCTATCGCGGCGGCGATCACCCTTGCCGCGACCATGGTTTGAACATTAGGCGCGCGTATCCCCAGCCAGCCATACATAGACTGGTTCATCTTGGTACAATGAGATGATGTTTGTCCAGCTGGTTTCAATCTTTCCCGCATCATGGTAAAAAAATCGTGCGACGGTAATTTTGTGAAGCGGCGCACCCTCGCGATTGCCGCGGCAGTTGTATTTTTAGGCGCCTCCTCCTCTCTTTGCGCAGACAGTAGTCTCGGGCGTACTTTCCGGGAACACGGTGTGGACGGCAGAGCAGGGTCCCTACCTCGTTACGGATGTTTTCACCATTCCCGCCGGCTGCACGCTTACCGTGGAGCCCGGAGTTATTATCAAGCTGAATCATGCGTTTCCCAGCATTATAGTTTCCGGCACGCTTGATATGCGCGGAGCGCCCGACGCGCCGATAGTCATTACTTCTTTCAAGGACGATGCGGTTGGCGGCGACACAAACGGCGATGGAGCGGCTTCCGCGCCGGCTCCCGGAGATTGGCAATATCTGCGCACGCTGGATATGGGCGCGTTTCGCGCCGAGCACCTCCGCGTTTCCTATGGCAGCAACACGTTCTATGGCGGTGGCAGTTCCCGCGCCTCGCTCATCTGGACTGGCGGCGCGGAGCTTTCCTTGTCAAGCACAACCCTCTCGCACAGTGCCGGTCGGGGCGTGTACCAAGAGTCTGGCATTACCACCATTTTAAATAGCGCTATCAGCGATAACGCCGGCAACGGATACGAACATCGGGGAGGCCTGACGCGCATCAGCGGGAGCAATCTTGAGAGCGACGCTCCGGCGTATGCGGTATACAACCCGACCGTTGCCGATGTTGCGGATGCTCGTGGAAATTGGTGGGGTAGCCCAAGCGGGCCTATGCATTCTTCAAACCCCGGCGGTTCCGGCGCGTACGTCTCCGACCGCGCGCTCTTTGAGCCGTGGCTTTTGAGCGACCCGTTTGCGCCGCCGGAACCGTCGTGCTGTTCGTCGGTTGCGTTTATTCCGGGCCTTGAGGCGAGCCGCCTTTATGGACCGGGAGCAATCTTTGAGAACCAACTTTGAGAGCCGAACACCAATGATGATGTCCGCGCGCTCGCGCTTGACCCGTTCACTGGCGAAAGCGTCAATGTCGGCATCTATACCGACGATGTGATTGACGAAGCGTTTTCGGTAAATATCTACAAAAACTTTCTTTCTTTTATGGAGGATATGGTAACAGCGGGGGATATCGCTGATTTTGAGACATTCCCTTATGACTGGCGATTTGATGTCAAGGATGTGGTCAATCGCGCCGTGACACTTCGGAATGGTAATTATGAAATGATTCCGCGTTTGCGAACAATGGCGATGGCGTCTCAAACCGGCAAGGTGACAATAATCGCTCATTCAATGGCGGTTTAGTGGCGAAAGAATTGTTGATGGTTTTGGAAAATTCCGGCGAGAAAAATTTAGTGGACAGGGTGATTTTAGTGGCGACGCCGGAACTCGACACGCCGAAAGCAGTGCTGGAAATGCTTCATGGTATGGAACCGTTTATTTTTAATTTTCCGCGCGAGGAAGTAGCGCGCGAATTGGCGGAAAATATGAAAAGCGCGTACGCCCTACTACCGTCGGCCGAGTATTTCAGTGAACTCGGTGCGGGCGCCCGACCGATTATTGAATTCAGCACGACGACGGCCACCACTTTGCCTTTTCGGGGAATTTACGGCGAGACAATTTCAAGTTATGGCGATTTGCGCCAATTTATTTTAGGCGAAAACGGCGCGCGGTTGGAGCCGCCGGCGGCTGCCGTCAATCTGCCGAATGTTTTGAAAGAACCGTTTTTGGCGGTGGCGGAAACGCGGCATGGCGAACTTGATGTTTGGCAGCCGCCGGCGGGCGTTGATGTCGTTCGGATTATCGGGTGGGGGTTGGAAACGCCGCGCGGCCTTGTCTATAAATCGGCGATGCAAAATGTTTGTAACGCCGACCTCTCCGTTTGTTCCGCTCAAGAAGTGCTTGACCCCGAGCCGCTTTCAACGGTCGAAGGCGACGGTACGGTGGTCTATTTGTCAGCCGATGCTCTTGGTGGGGAGAGGTATTATGTTGATATCAAAAAGTACAACGAAGAAAATTTTAATCGCAATCATAAAAATATTTTAGAAATTAATCCAATTCAAGAACTTTTAGCTATTTTGGTAAAAAAAGAAGCTACAACAACACTACCCGCTTTTACCTTCACCTCAAAACCGGACGCGGGCTCCATCGGCGAACGATTAAGAATAGATGTTCACTCTCCAGTTGTCTTAAATCTTTACGATTCGTTTGGTCGGCATACTGGCCCAATACCCAATCCTGACCCATCTTCTGACCTTGTCTTGTCCGAGGAGCAGATTCCTAACAGTTACTACTGGCGGCTGGGCGAAGGGCAATACGCCGGCACCAGCGGAGCGGCGACTACCACCGTAAAACTAGTCGGCACGGCGCTCGGTTCGGCGACGGTCGGTATAGAAAGAATAGTCGGCGACGATAACACTATTTCTGCTCTTTTATTTGAAGCTGTGCCCATTACCGCCGGCGGGCTGGCGACGATTGATATTGTTCCAGATGTCGCGCCGACAATGTTGCTTGATGTGGACGGCGACGGAGTCGTTGACGCCGAAATTACGACGGACGGTTTCTCATCGGAAGACCTCATTGCCATTCTAATGACCCGCCAGAGCTCCCTGCGCTCCGCGCGAGGGTAATGGCGGAACATACGATATGAAACGAGTAATGACCAGAACGGACATAGAAGCAAAGGATGGAATAGAGTTTTAGCAAAATTATGACGGCCGTCATAATTTTGCTAAATCGAAAGACCGAATAGTATTGGTATCATGCGTCAGCTAAAATTATTCAACCTATAACCACGCGCTCGGTTGGAGAAACGCCCTGCGCTTGCGCAGGGTAGTTTACAAAGTTTGATTAAGACGCTTGATTTACCTGATAAGAAGGAAAAACGGCTTCTCAAGGTGATAGATAAATTAGGGAAAGAATTGGCCAGAGAACACAAAAAAGAAAAAGTGGAAAAATTAAAAACCGAACAGGCCTTTAAGCATCTTCTAAAAATCATTGAACAATATCAAAAGAAAAAAGTCCTTTCAGCCGATGAGGCCAGTGAGTTGATAAGTGTGGTTGAAAATATTCAAAGTAAGGTGGTAAAATAGAATTAATTAGGACTTACGCATTTCTTCCTTTTCTGTTATTCCCGCGTAGGCGGGAATCCAGTATTTGGCCGTTTTTTAACGCCCTGGATTCCCGTTCCCCGCCTTCGCGAGGACAAGCTTCACGGGAATGACACCGATTGCGTAAGTCCTATAATGGTTTCAGCCACGCTTTGTGGCGGTTTGTATTTTGTATTATATTAGTACTGGTAGTAATAATGGGTAAGGACGGAGATTGTCCGTAGGCCGACTCTTGCCCAATAGCGTAAAAACATAAACAGCCATAATAAATATGACAAAATCAATATCGATGACCTCAACGATAACTGTAATCATTGCAACAATACTTGCTTTTACACTTATAGCATTCGCAGATACGGCATTTGCTGCAAAGCCGTCTAGTTGCGCCACGATTCAATCCGGCACAATTACGGATTCGTCCGGTAATCCCCTTACCGTAGGGTATGACCAATTCGGGTATAACTATCAGGCACATATGTTCAATGGGACATACGACAGCTCCGATAGGAATATCGATGGAACTTACTGGGGTTCAACAGGAGATTATGTTGACGACAGCTTGATTATGAAATGGAGTGATGCTTGGCTGGCCAACGTTGACTGTAATGGCGACGGCAAGCTCGACCGCGGTCTCGTGGACGGCGTAGTAGGCGGCACCAGCAAGGGCTGGCTCACGAATGAGGTCAACGGCGACTACGACTCTGACGGCGACGGCATACAGGATGCCCACTACACGTGGTTTGTCAAGATTGTCTGGGTCGGGCCCGGCGGCTCCCTGTGGGGCGAGTACGAGATCATCCAGGAGGTCTACAACGATCCGGTAGGCGGGTTCCACGGACTCCAGTTTAAGGTAGGAGCTCCGGGGTTCGGACTCAACGACCGGTGGACCCAATAGCCGTAAAATGAGTTTCTGAAACTCGTTTGCAAAAACCGCCCAAATGGCGGTTTTTTGTTTTTCGCCTACTTATGCGAGCAGGATTCTCTCCACAGATAATGGGGGATAACGGTGACAGGCACAGCTAAATAAACCAGAATGTGCTATAAACTAGACAACAAAATCTACCAAATACGGTGCCGGTATCGGAAGTGTCGCATAACTTTTACGGCGGGCACGTGTTATAATTTTTGCATGCGCGCGGCACTACACGACATAGCGAAAAAACTCCTCGCGCCCGGCAAAGGTATTTTAGCCGCTGATGAGAGCGACTCAACTTGCGCCAAGCGGTTTGACAAATATGGAATTGAAAAGACGCCAGAGATGCGACGCAGGTGGCGGGAGCTTTTGTTCGGGACAGAAGGTATTGAACGAGGGCTTTCAGGCGTGATTCTTTTTGACGAGACCATTCGACAAAGCGCCTCCGACGGCACGCCGTTCGCAAAGTTTCTGAAAAGACGCGGCATTCTTCCCGGCATCAAAGTTGACCAAAAGACAGAGCCTTTCAACAAGGTTCAGAACAAGCCACTGCCCGGTTCTCCAGAGGAAGAGGTGACCAAGGGGCTTGATGGACTTCCGGCGCGGCTTCAAGAATACGTAAAACTCGGAGCGGAATTCACAAAATGGAGGGCGATAATCAGGATTGGCAATGGACTTCCGACAAAGGAATGCCTGCGCGAAAACGCGACGCGTCTCGCGGCGTTTGCAAAAAAAAGTCAGGCGGCCGGACTCACGCCGATTATTGAGCCGGAGGTTTTGCTTGACGGAGCGCATACGCTCGCGCGAAGTGAAGAAGTGTTAACTGAAACGCTTCACGTTGTTTTTGAAGAAGTGCAACATGCGGATGTTAACCTTTCAGAACTTATTCTGAAGTCCAGCATGGCGCTTCCGGGGAAAGATTCGGGAGAAATCGCAACTCCCGCAAAAATCGCGGAAACTACCCTCCGCGCTTTTTCTGCCTCGGTTCCAAAGAAAATTTCCGGCATTGTGTTCCTTTCGGGCGGACAGACTCCAAAGGAAGCAACAGTGCGCCTAAACGAAATCGTGAAAACGGGGAAAGAGCAAAATGCTCCATGGCGCATCACATTTTCCTATTCGCGCGCGCTGCAGGACCCGGTGCTTAAGGAGTGGTCGGGCAGGAGTGAGCGCATGCGATCCGCGCAAGAGATTTTCAAAAGGCGTGTGGAGGAAACAAGCGCGGCGTCTGAAGGAAAATATAGCCGCTGATTGAGGACAATCAGCGGAATGTCGAATTTCGAATATCCAATCTCGAAGGATAGGAAATATCAAACAAGAAATACAAATACAATTTTTTGATATTCGAAATTAGATATTCGTTATTTTATGGAATTACTTGATGTTGCGATCGAGGCGGCGAAAAAAGCGGGAGAAGTTGTACTTCGTCACTTTGAGACTTCTATAGTGCGCCATGTTAAAGCCGACAAAAGTTTTGTGACGGCGGCCGATATGGAAGCTGAAGCCGCAATACTCCGCGAAATCAAAAAGGCGTTCCCCGGTCACAGCATTTTATGCGAGGAGAGCGGCGCGGAAAGACAAGATTCCGCCTATGAATGGGTCATTGACCCGCTCGACGGTACGGCCAATTTCGTGAACGGGATTCCGCTCTTTGCGATTTCCATCGCGACGCTTCAGGATGGGACGCCGACTGCCGCCGTCGTATATCAGCCGGTTGGAAATTCTCTATACACCGCCGAAAAAGGGAAGGGAACATATTGGAACGGCAAACGCGTGAAGGTGTCTGATGGCGGAGGGGAACACGCGATGATTACGTTTGCTCCGGGCAAAAAAGAAAAGAAGCGATTGAACACACTTCTTGGCGCAGCGGAGCAATTTGTCAAATCCAAGCGCTATTTGGGATGTGCCGCGCTTGACCTTGTCTACGTAGCACGCGGTGGAACGGAAGGAACTTTCTTTTTAGGACTCAATAAGTGGGATTATGCCGCCGGGGTTCTGCTTGTAAAAGAAGCCGGAGGAAAAATAACCGACTTTGCCGGAATCCCGTGGACATTTGGTTCCAGCGACTTCTTTATCGCCTCCAACGGAGTCATACACGACGACCTTCTCAAACTCGCCGCAACCGCTGCGCCATAGTGCAACTCGCCCCTGCAAGTTGGAGACATTGATTCATTGTTGCGCCTATCACATTTGTGTTATGCGCGTCCCGTCTTTTTCTATGCCAGTGTTTTGCAAAACACTAGCATAGAGATATACTATAGACCTACTGATTAAACCCCGATTCCATGCTATCATACCTACATGAACATAACAAAACTGAAACAACATCCCAAGACATTCACCCGTCTGTTCGGCATAGAACCCCGCAAGTTTGATGAACTGGTCATGAAAATCTATCCCCTGTGGATACGAGCTGAATCAAAGCGTCTCCGTCACCCCCGTAAAATCAAGAAAGGATCGGGTCGGCGCTACAAGCTTACCTTGGAAGATGCAGTTGCCATGCTCCTCCTCTACACCCGCGCCTATGTAAGCCATGTATTTCTTTCCGCCTTGTTTGATGTCCACGAGAGCGCTATTTGCAGATATTTTGCCCGCATCCGTCCCATCACCGAAACCGTATTTGATCTGCCAACCAAGAATGCCGACCTTTCAGAAGAAGAAATCCTCAAATTGGTCGTTGATGCCACAGAACAGAGAACGGAACGAAGACGCGATGGCGCTGGCTATTCAGGAAAGAAGAAAGCTCATACCGTCAAGACCCAGATCGTGGTAAGCGCGAAAGGAGACATCGTACATATTTCAGAATCCGTTCCCGGCAATGTACATGACAAGAAGCTGTTCGACCAGTCCGGGGTGATACTTCCCGATACGGCCAAAGGCGATCTGGCGTATCTGGGAACCAATATCGCCATTCCGCTCAAATCATCGAAACTGCATCAACTTACTCAACGGCAGAAAGATCATAACACCCGTCACAGCAGGAAACGCATCATTGTTGAGCATGTGTTTGCCTCACTCAAAGCATACCGTATTCTAGCTGACCGCTTTCGTGGCGCACTTGCTCACTACCATCAATACTTCTTAATTGTCTGTGGTTTGCGCAACCTCGCGAGATCCTAATCCTTGATGGGATAGGGAACTTACGAGGTCGTACGAATCTTTAATCAGCGGGTCTTATGTACATTACTATATCGCCATCATATTCATATGGCCGTTGACTATCGAAAAATGGAAAGGGTCGTGAAAGGTTTTGCCAATCATAACAGAATTAAAATATTAGAGCTGTTGCGGAAAAGGCCGGAACTTTCGGTTGCCGACATATCAAATATCCTCAACATCGGGTACGAAAATGCCTCCGATCACATTAGGAAGTTGAGCATCGCTGGTCTTGTGATGAAGCGCAACTTTGGTCCCAGCGTGTTGCATCGGCTTACCTCGCGCGGCGAGTCTATTCTAGTGTTTTGCAAAACACTGCAATAGACTACCCACTGTAACGCAGTTGAACAATTTCTGATTTTCCAGTATTGTTACCTTACACTGACCGCTGAAAGTAAGTAGCTTACAGCTTATAGTGCGGGATCATATAACGGTAGGAAAAATTTAGGTTCCCATGCTACAATTACAGCATGGGAAGTAACTGGAGCAAAGGATTCACCAAAGAAACTCACCCCTCGGTACGGAAAATATCCGAGACGATGAAGCGAAAAAGACTCGATAATTTCGCTAAGTGGAGAAAGGAGATGAAGGCTAGCGGCAGGATACGTTCTTCGTATCCAGCACTGCTTAAAGATGGAGACCTCGCCGAATTTATTGGAGTCGTGCTCGGTGACGGCCACCTAAGCAAATTTCCTCGTACGGAAGAATTGACGGTTTTCTCAAATTTGAATAACAAAGGGTTCATCCGGAGATATAGCCATTTAATGGAAGAGTTGTTTGACAAGAATCCTTATGTGGCAAAAACGAGCTGGAGTAATTGTGTTCGCATGCGAATCTATCAAAAAAAATTAAGAAACGGCTTGGCGTTCCGTATAGTCCGCGAGGTAAGAAAAATATCGGGATTCCCAGTTGGATTTTGGATAAAAAGAATATATTAGGACTTACGCATTTCTTCCTTTTCTGTCATTCCCGTCCCCGATCAGGTCGAGGGCAAGCTACGGCGGGAATCCAGTATTTGGCCGTTTTTTAACGCCCTGGATTCCCGTTCCCCGCCTTCGCGAGGACAAGCTTCACGGGAATGACACCGATTGCGTAAGTCCTAATATAGTGAGATACCTACGTGGTTTATATGAGACAGAAGGCTCTTTTTGTGTGCATAAGCCGACATCGACCTATAAATTTTTCTTCAACAATCGGAATAAGTCGATGCTTCGAAACGTATTTCGGTTGACGAGGATTCTCGGTTTCCATCCACACAAGAGCAACTCAAATCATTCGGTACAGATATCGCGTAAAGATGAAGTGCTGAGGATTATAAACTTGCTGAAGTTTAGAAAATATTGATGTTGCGGGGTAGTGTAAAGGTAGCACGATTGGCTCTGAACCAATAAATCTAGGTTCGAATCCTAGCCCCGCAGCCACCGTGCACGAACAGAGGCGAGAGCTTCTGTTTGTGCTTTAGTTAAGGGCTTTTTATCCAGTTCTAACCCAAGATATTCTTCTTTTAGCGGACGGTAGTCATTTTCAAATGGTTGCAGCCATTCATGCGGCGCAATACTGAGCATTTGGTCTTTAATTATGGGCAATTCTCCTAACCCCATCAGTATTTCTTTCTTTAGTTCTAACCCTTCTTTGCCTTTCGCAAAGAGAAATGCTTTACGGGCATAAGTGGCAAAATGGAAGGTTTTCTCGGTGAGCTCCAGCCATTTCTCGGCCCGGGCCTCGGTTTCTCGCAATTTTCCTTTAAGTTGGCTGATTTGGGATAGAAGTTCTTTTTTACCATTGAGAAAGGTTTCGTCATCGATCAGCTGGCGGTATCTCATTTTAGTGAGCTCATCCAATTCTTTTTGGGCCTGGGTTATGGCTTTGTGTTGTGTTTCGTAGATTGCGCTTCTATCTTCAATTTCGGTATCGTTTTTATTATTGAGTCCTTCAAGCGCCCACCCTAAGAATTCTGGCAGGATCGTGTATTTTTCTATTTCTTTTTCAATCTGCTTTTCTAAATTATCATCTCGAATGACTTTCTTTTGAGAACAGTTCACTCGCATGGTTTTTCTGGTGCAGTGGTAATATGTATACTCTCTTATGGCCCCGGTCTTTTTGATGAATTTCTTTTTAATCTCCGCGGTGTAAAGACAGCCGCATTCTCCACAGCGCATAATTCCCGTAAAGGCAAATTCGTGTTTTTGCGGCCGTGGCCGCCCATTTCTTCCGAGTAGCGTTTGCACGCGATCATATTCCTCGAGCGTAATTATTGGCTCATGTTTGCCATCGTAGTGCGTTCCGTAGTAGTCAATAATCCCCGCATAGAAAATATTGGTGAATATTTTGTAAATTCCGCTTCTCGATAGAGGTTTTCCGCCGTAGCCCTTTTTCTTCCACGCTCTCGTTCTAAAACCCCACTCATTATTGGCTTTATCCAAAATTTTCGGAGGGGTGTAGTTGCCGGTAAGCATTAAATCCCACATTTTGCGGATAAGCGGAAAACGCTCGGGGTCTTTAATAATAATTTTCTCGGCTTTGTCGTTAAGGTATCCAAGTGGCGCCATGTTGGGCGCCCAGCCCTTTTGAAGTTTGCTTTCGGTGCCTCTTTTTACATTTTTCCTCAAGTCCAAGATGTATTGGTTTGCCATTCCACTCTCAACACTGAAAAGTAGTACATTGTCATCGGGCAGATATTGTCGATCTATGGTTTGGATTGATTTAAGAGTTCCCTGCTGGAGAAGCCATCCTAATTTACCGCTATCAATCGGGTTGCGAGAGAGCCGGTTTATTTGCCAGCACAAAATTCCATCCGCTTCGCCATTTTCAATTCTTTGCATCATCTCGTCAAAGATCGGCCGGTTGTTTGGTTTCTTCGCTGACTTTGCCTCGGTATAAATCTTAACGATTTCCAATCCTAAATCTTGAGCGAGCTGTTTGAGCCGGTTGATTTGATCGTCAATGGATTGCACTTGACGATCTTCACTCTCGGATGATTTCCTGGCGTATAAGAAATATTTAATTTTTTTGGCGATTTGGTTCATTGGTTCTTAAAAAGTTGGAAATGGTTCATCAACTACACCCCTATAACAATTCCCAAAGGAAGCCAAGCGGCATCAAGTGGATAAAGTTTTGCTCTCAATCATTCCTTTATATCGTCTTTTGCGGTATTCCAGCTTAAGGCATTTTCTGCATCCGATCGCGCTATTCAATGGATGTCGAAATAACACACCGACCCGGGAGCTGCACAAAGGACATCTAAACCACAACCTCATGCCATTGTAGTGGGTTTGAGAAGTGGCAAGCTCCACATGCCATCCCGACGCTTCTAATTCGGAGTTTAAGATGTGCTCTTTAAGCTTACCCCGATATCGCTTCAAAAAATCCTCAATCCTGACTTTCTGGCATTCTTCAACCAAAAAAGTTTTTCCTAAATCATTTGGGTTCAATGTTTTCATTTTGTTGAATCGGATTATTTATGGCGTTAATTTGTTGGTTTTGCGCCACAAATGCAGTTTTAGCTTTTACATTAAACTCTATAGGAGGATTCTTAATCTGGCGGAGCGTAGAGAGCGCAGTGATGAGTTGCCGGTGGGCCCTGTCCAGCTCTTTGCTTAATATGGCGAGATAACCATTTTTCTCGTTACTAATGCTGAGTTCATAAATGTTGCTATTCATTACGCTTGAGTAGCCAATGATCTTGCCGTAAGTTCCCGCAATAAGCTGTATCAGAACTTTTTCACTTGCTGTTTTGCAGTTGTATTCTTTTTCAATCTGTCTTGCGACCGTAATTACCAAAGATCGGTGACGTTCGCTTACGGTGGTGGCAAGCGCATAATGGGTATCCAGCCCCATCGAGTCCAACACTCCGCTGTGAGACTCCAGCATGTCTTTTTTCATCGCCTCAGCTTCTTTGTCAGATGCCGCAAGGTACGCATTCACTTTTTTGGTAACTGTTTCCAAAATATAGTCAGGGTCGCTGGTGATATGCAAATCTTTTCTGATCATCTCGCGTATTTTCTCTGGCGTATAATCTTTAGCGAGCGATTTTTTCTCTGATTTTGCCGGAAGCTTGGCGCCATCACCCCCGGTCTTTAATTGTTTTGGCGTGTTTTTGCTCATAATTCTATTTTTACCCCACCCTCCAACTCACTATTGTTTTTATCCTCGGAGATATTAAGTGGGGTGGTGGGGTAGATTAACACCTTTCTTCTATCGCTCGGGTCTGACTCCTGCGTGATTAACCCGGCGGTTTCTAACATGGGAATAATCTGCTGGCGCAGCTGCCAATCTGCTATAAACCGCCCGTATATCTGGTAGTGTTTTTGCGATATCTCTTGTCGGCTTAGGCCTAACTCCCCGGTTATTTCTTGAAATCCCTTGGATCGATTATTGTTTTTATCATTCCAAGTAGAGAGAATCACTTCCCGGTAGAGGTTGAAGATGTACGGAGGCAGATTAAGCTCTTGGCTTTCGGAAATTACTTCCCAGATTTTGAAGGCCTCATCAATGTCGTTATCGTTGGCAATAATGGTCAAGCCGTCCTGCCCTTTTTCTCTAAACCACAGATTCAATAGGGCAAAGGATTTAATAATAGAAATTACGCGTCCTATGTCCCTTGAGTGTCTGGGTTTAAGCATTTTGTTTTTTGCAAAAAACCTTTCTTCAATTTTTTCTGGTGAGCTTATTTTAATCTCCTCAACTCCCGTCTGTTTTATCGCTAGTATCCGATCTTTCAGAAGTTCTCTTTCAGGGCGTTGGTTCAGCCATTCCCGATAAGTATCGTTGTCGGATTCTTTTTTGATTCTTTCGTGAATGGCTTCTCTGATTTTCTCCTGGTTGGTTTCTGGTGAGAGTAGTAAAAATCTTGTCGCCTCCTGCTCGTCAATTTTTAGGCCCGCGGTGCAGAAGATAACCGAGGGATATCCTCGCAGCAAAACTGTTTTTGTCTTGAGTCCGAACTTCTGGGTCTTATCAGTAATCTTTAAACGAATTTCTTTTTTATCGTGCGACAAGAGTGGCCGTAGTCGTTCCAAAAGTTGTGTGTGTGGCTGATCGAGGAAAATAAGAATTTTGCGGGATAGATCAACCAGATACCCTCCTTTGTCTTTTATATACTCCCCGACATCGTGAAAAAATGCGGTTGGCGAGCAGTAGCCGATTTCAATCACATCTTCCTCGGGGAATAGCCGAGCAATCTCCGTAGGGATGTATGACTTGCCGGTTGAGGACGGCGCATTGAAGCTGATATTAAATTGCGATCCTTCGGTGTAAGCGGATAATTCGCACAAGAAAGTTATCAGCTTATTTTCTTCATCTTTCTTGATTGTCAGACCGAGTATGGAAATTAATTCTTGAGATGTGAGCGGCTTGAGTTGCGAGGTATCCACTGGCGGGCGCACTGGTTCGGCTTTAATCTCTGGTGTCTCTTTGGGTTCGATTCGGGGTCTTGGCTCTTTAAGTTTGATATGCAATTTCTCTGCAAGGTTTTCAAATTCACATCTTTTAAGACACATCTGGCACTGGCCGTTGCCCGTTTCTGGTTTTATATGAAAAGTAAGTAGCCGGCTGCCGGTAACATCAGTTTTTTCGCAAAAAGGACACCAGATAACCAGATCTCCGCCGCTTGTTTGGAAACCGATTCTATTTTTATGCAAATGTTCGCTAATGGTCATGTTCATGTTTATGTAATATTTAGGTTTATAAGTCGCCGGTTTGTTTTCGGCGTTCCTGCACTTGTTTGAATTCTGTTTCCGTCATTGGTTTGTAGATAATCTCAACCAGCCGCATGAGTTTTACTCCTTTCTCGTATGCCGCTTCCCGGCTTATCTCTTTACCAAAGCGTTTACGGTACATCATTTGAAATTTTATTATTTGCTCGTCTGATAACATGAATCAGTTCTCCGAATAAATCCTCGCCTTGGCGGTTTTAATCCCATCAAAAAACGCTCGCGGCTCGATCTTCAGTTTTCTACTCCAAAACCGATTGACGAGCTTATCGAGCTTGTCGCTTTTCTTGAACCCAAAGACAACCCTGTGCGAATTTTCCCGGTTCACGACTTCCAGAGAATCGGGCGAAAATAGCAAAATCACCGATATTAAAGCCAGATCGGTTGTTTCGTAAAGTTTGGTTTGTTCGGCCTTTATCATTGTCATAAATTTTTCTATTCAAACCTTGCTTTCAGCATGACAAAGAAAAGAAGCTGAAAAAACGCCGAAATTATTTTCAGCGCAACAAAAAACACCGCTTGGATAAAGCGGTGTTTAAGTTATCCACATTTTAAGTTTTGTTAAGTAAGTTTTCAGCTCTTATTTGCCCGTTGTTGAAACGCTTTCTCTGTTATCATCTTTATTTCAATAGCCGGTGAAATATACCCACCCTCAACTTTCAATATTTTAGTGATAGAGTGGCCTGTTTTTATATATAGCCGGCATTTCTTGTTGAAATTAAAATAATCGATCGCGTTCTTATGGTGATCGGCGTCTATAATATCTTCTCCTTCGGCAATCCGAAAAAGTAAATCCCAGCTTGATATTGCCTTGTCGGCCTGAACAGGACTTAAGTAATCTTCGTTTATAACGACTTTAAATTTATTGCCGGACCTCGGCCTTACCAATTCAAGCTTTTTGATCGGGCCCTTATTTTCAGTTGAGCGCGCCGCCGATCGTTTTGTAGCTTGTGGTTGATCAAAGTTTACGAGCCGCTTTCGTTCCTCGATCAGACGCTGTTTGTTTGGGCCGGTGATATAGAAAATTAGGCCGGGGCCTATGCTGTAACTCTCAATAACGCCTCGGGTCTTGAGGTTCTCCAAAAACACACTTAGCTCCTTAGGCCCTCTTTTCAGAATCGGGAGATCGTCAAAGCTTTGAAAGATAAAATTCCTGCTTTTAGGCTTAAGCTCGATTTGACGCAATACGGCATCAATGGTTTGTATTGAATCATTGTATGGACTTTGCATATTCATTGTCATTTCTTCCATACTGCCAGATTTTGCCACTTTTGACAAGCGGTTCTTTGAGCGGTAAGATGGTAAATAAGTAATCTGTTTTAAACTATGAGTGAAGAAAAAGACAAACTTTTAACTGCGGGGGAGGCGGCTAAAATTTTACGGGTGAGCTATCGTTCCATTGTCCGCTATATTGAGCAGGACAAACTTAAAGCATCCAAAATTGGAATGTGGCGAATTAAGCGTTCCGATCTTGATAGATTTTTAGAGGAGACGAGTAATCAAAGACGAAAAAGAAGATGAAAATTAAGGATTTACCAAAGTCAGATAGGCCGCGGGAGAAGCTTGTGGCCAAAGGAGCCGAGAATCTTAAGGACTCGGAGCTTTTGGCTATCCTTTTGCGGACCGGCAAGGCCGGGAAAAATGTCATTGAAATTGCCTCGCAGATTTTAACCAAGCATTCCAAAAAGCGGCTTTTGCAAATGACCTATCAGGACTTGGTAAAAATTGATGGTATTGACTCCGCCAAAGCCACAACGCTTCTGGCCGCTTTCGAACTTTCAAAACGAGCCCTAGAAGTGAACGATACGAACCTACCGACAATCAACAACGCAAAAGATGCTGTTGCACAACTGGCCGATTTACGGGACCTTAAAAAGGAGCATTTTGTGGCGCTGTATATCAACGCAAGAAATAAGCTGATTCATAGGGACTTGGTATCGGTTGGGACTCTCAATGCAAATCTGGTTCATCCCAGAGAAGTTTTTGAACCGGCAATAGCTCGAGCGTCAGCACAGGTTATCGTTGCCCATAATCATCCATCGGGTGATCCGGAGCCATCGGAAGATGATCTGGTCATTACGAAGAAATTGGTTGACGGCGGTAAGCTTTTAGGTATTGAGGTGATAGACCACATTATTATTACCAAGACCGGTTATTTGAGTTTTAAGGATAAAAAGTTGATCTAATCTATGGACCCGATCAATCATCAACATATCGTTAATTTTATCTGGGGCATCGCCAATCTTTTGCGCGATGATTTTAAACGCGCCAAATATCAGGATGTTATTCTGCCCCTCACGGTTTTGCGTCGGCTGGATTGCGCGCTTGAAAAAACAAAGCTGAATGTTCTCAAAAAGCATGAGCAGTATAAAGGGAAGCTGGAGGATACGGACGGTATTTTGAAACAAGCCAGCGGCTACAGCTTTTACAACACTTCGCAATACGATTTCAAAAAGCTTTTGGATGATCCAAAAAACATCGGGAAAAATCTCCGGCTCTACATCAATGCCTACAGCCCGTCTATGCGCGAAATTATCGAAAAGTTTAAATTCGGGACCCAAATTGATGCGCTGGAAGAAGCGAATTTAACCTTTCAGATTATAGAACAATTCAGCACAATTGATCTTCATCCCGATAAAGTAAGCAACCTCGCTATGGGGTATGTCTTTGAAGAGCTTATCCGGAAATTCAACGAGGCCTCAAACGAAAATCCGGGGGAACACTTTACTCCGCGCGAAATTATCCGCCTCATGGTTAATCTCCTCTTTGCCGGCGATTTGGATATCCTCAAAAAACAGCGCATCATCAAAACCGTTTATGATCCGGCGTGTGGATCCGGCGGCATGCTTACCGAGGCAAAAGAATGGATTTTGGAGAGTGTAAATAAGACAGCGCAGATTGAAATGTTCGGCCAAGAAGTCAATCCCGAAACATTTGCGGTTGCAAAATCCGACTTTCTTATTAAGGGCGAGAACGCTGAAAACATTAAATTTGGCTCTACTCTCGCGCATGACAAACTGTTCGGTCAGAAATTTGATTACATGCTCTCCAATCCTCCCTACGGCAAGGAGTGGAAGAAAGAAGAGAAAGAGATAAGAAAAGAAGCGGAGATCGGGTTTCAAGGCAGATTTGGCGCGGGCCTGCCGCGCATCAGTGATGGTCAGCTTCTATTTTTGCAAACCATGCTTGCCAAGATGAGACCGTCAAACGGCGGTAGCCGTATTGCTATCGTTATGAACGGCTCGCCGCTTTTTACCGGAGATGCCGGAAGCGGAGAAAGCGAAATCCGCCGCTGGATTATTGAGAATGATTTGCTGGAAGCAATTGTCGCTCTCCCGAATCAACTTTTCTACAACACCGGCATTCACACTTATATCTGGATTCTCACGAATCGCAAGAAAGCCCACCACAAAAGAAATATCAAACTTATCAATGCTGTGGAGCTTTACGAAAAAATGCGCAAGAGTTTGGGCGATAAGCGAAATTATATCTCCGATGAGCAGATTAAAAAAATTACCGAGGCCGTATTGGACGGCGAAAAGCCCGGGTTTGTGCAAATACACCCCAACGAATTTTTTGGCTATCGTAAAATCACGATTGAACGCCCGCTTAAACTAAACTTTCAGGCAAGCGCCGAGCGAACAGAGAAATTGAAAGTCGAAGCCGCATTTCAAAATCTTGCCAAAAGTAAAAAACGAGATCCGATTAAAAAGGCGGATGAAGAAAAAGCAGGGCGGACATTGCAGAAAAAAATTGTATCGGCGCTTTCCGGCATCGGTGATACTTTATACAAGAATCAGGATAAATTTATAAAAGTTCTGGATATCGCATTCAAAAAAGTCGATCTCGCGCTTGACGCGGCGACTAAGAAGGCGGTTTTAAATGGCCTATCCGAGCGCGATGAGACCGCCGATATAATTACCGATAAAAAAGGAAATCCTGAACCGGATGTTGATTTGCGTGATTATGAGAATGTACCGCTCGGCGAAGATATCCGTAAATACTTCAAGCGTGAAGTTCTACCGCATGTGCCGGATGCCTGGATCAGTGAGGAAAGCAAATACCGCGACCACAAGGACGGCGAGATTGGTAAAGTTGGATACGAGATCAGTTTTACGCGCTACTTCTACGAATACAAACCGTTAAGGCCGCTTGAGAAAATCAGCGCGGAAATAAAGACGCTGGAAGATGAAATCTCCGGCACGCTTAAGGATTTATAACTATGGCTACAGCCACAAAATACAAACCATATTCAAAAATGAAACCCTCCGGCGTTGACTGGCTTGGAAAAATTCCTGACGAATGGGAGGCAAAACGGCTACGATACTATTTTGATTATCATGCGGGCGGCGTATGGGGAGACGAAGAAAACGGAAACGGGAACAATATGATTTGTTTTCGTGTTGCGGATTTTGATTTTGATCATCTCGGATTAGCCGAGAACGATCTGACTGTTAGAAACATACCGGAAAACCAGCATTCGCGTATTTTAGAAAAGGGCGACATCCTTTTGGAAAAATCCGGTGGTGGAGAAAAACAGACGGTTGGCCGTGCCGTCAGATTCAATGAAGGTATGAGAGCGGTTTGCTCCAATTTTATTGAAAAATTAACTCCGCTCAAAACCCATGATTCAAAATTTATTTCCTATTTGATGGGTGTACTTTATTTCGAAACGATAAACACGAGATCAATTAAACAAACGACCGGAATACAAAATTTGGATTTGTATTCTTATCTTTGTGAAGTTGTGCCGTTCCCATCAAAAGAAGCTCAAAAAGCCATCGCCGATTTTCTTGACCGCGAGACTGCGAAAATTGACGGAGTGGTTGCGAAAAAACAAAAGTTGATTGAGCTTCTCAAAGAAAAACGCCAAGCGCTCATCACTCATGCCGTCACGAAAGGCCTTGATCCAAAAGCAAAAATGAAACCCTCCGGTATTGACTGGCTCGGGAAAATTCCCGAAGGGTGGGGGGTAAAACGATTAAAATACATATCTAACACCAGAGTGAGCAATGTTGATAAAAAAAGTGAAGACGAGATTCCAGTCAAATTATGTAACTATGTTGATGTATATAAAAATGAGTTTATTGACGACAAAATTGATTTCATGATCGCTACAGCCACAAGGGGTCAACTTGATGCTTTTGAATTAAAAAAGGGGGATGTGATTTTGACCAAAGATTCCGAGACCCCAGATGATATTGGCGTTCCAGCCTATGTAAATTTAGAAGATACAAAGAATATTGTCTGTGGTTATCATTTAGCAATATCTACTCCGAACAAATCAATATTGCTTGGAAAATATCTTTTTCGGCTTTTGCAATCAAGTGTTTTTAGGGCGTATTTTGAAATTCACAGCAACGGCATTACGAGATTCGGATTAGACACCTATTCAATATTTAATGCGGATATACCCTTGCCACTTTTGTCTGAACAACGAACTATTGCCGACTTCCTCGACCGCGAGACGGGAAAAATTGATGAGATAATCAAGAAGGTTGAAACGCAGATAGAAAAACTGCAAGAATATCGGCAGGCACTTATATCAAACGCCGTTACCGGCAAAATTAAGGTTTAAACATTATGGACACATCAGAAAAATCATTTGAAGCCCATATTGAAGAGGTTTTGGCTGCTTCGAGCTACCGCAAGCGCGAGCCGAAAAATTATAACCCCGAATCGTGTCTGGACGAAGACATGCTTTTTGAGTTTATTTACGCGACTCAACCCAAGGAATGGGAGAAACTAAAACAACAGCACGGCGAAGAAGTTAAGAGTAAATTTATCTATCGTTTGAAACAGGAAATTGAAAAACGCGGGACGCTGGATATTCTTCGCAAGGGAGTGAGCGACTACGGCTCGCGTTTTAACCTCATCTATTTTACTCCGGAAAGCTCGCTTAACCCCGAGCACGCGCAACTCTATCAAAACAATATCTTTTCGCTTATCCGACAGGTGAAATTCAGCACCAAAGACGAAAAATCGCTTGATACCGTTATTTTCATCAATGGCCTGCCGATCTCAACACTGGAGCTCAAAAACTATCTTACCGGACAGAATGTTCAACATGCGATTAAGCAATACCGCTATACCCGCGATTGGCGAGAGCCCTTGTTTATGTTCAAGCGATGCTTGGTGCATTTTGCGGTGGATAACGATCTCGTATATATGACCACCCGACTTGCCGGAAAATCCACTTACTTTTTGCCGTTTAACAAGGGCTTCGAGAACGGGGCCGGCAACCCGGTGAACCCGAGCGGATTTAAAAGCGCGTATCTCTGGGAAGAAGTATTGCAGAAGGATAGCTTATTGCAGATTATCGCCGAGTTTATGCTTGTTTCCATTGAGATAACGACAGACGAAGAAGGTGAGCAGAAAGAAAAAGAAATGCTTATCTTCCCGCGCTATCACCAATTGGATGCGGTGAGAAAAATGGTCACTCACGCGCGGGAACACAACGCGGGGCAAAATTATCTTATTCAGCATAGCGCCGGCTCCGGCAAGACCAAGACGATTTCTTGGCTTGCTCATAAACTCGCAAGCTTGCAGTCGTCTTATAATGTAAAAATATTCAATTCTGTTATCGTGGTTTCAGACCGAAGAGTTATTGATAAACAGCTTCGCGACGAGGTATTGCAATTCCAGCAAGTTGAAGGCGTGGTGCAGGCGGTTGAAAAACATTCATCGCAGTTGAGAGACGCGTTGGATACCAGCAAAAAAATCATCGTTACTACCCTGCAGAAATTTCCTTATATTGTGGATGAAATTAGCAAGCAAACCGACAAGAAATTTGCCGTGATTGTTGATGAGGCGCATTCATCGCAAAGCGGCGAAAGCACTAAGAGCTTAAAAAAGGTTTTGGGGTCACTAGAAGAGGCCGAAAAAGAAAATACCTCAGAAGAAGAGCTGACCGCCGAAGATGAGATTTTGCGAGAGCTTTCGGGCCGCGGCCGGCAGAAAAATATCAGCTTCTTTGCTTTCACTGCCACACCCAAAGGGAAAACAATGGAACTTTTCGGCACAAAAAATGTCGATAAAACATTTTCGCCTTTTCATCTCTATTCCATGCGTCAAGCAATTGAGGAGGGGTTTATTTTAGATGTACTGAAAAACTACACGACTTTTCAAACCTATTTCAATCTGATTAAAAAAATTGAAGAAGATCCACAATATGAAAAGAAAAAAGGGATTGCGCTTCTGAAATCGTATGTGGAACTGCACGACCACGCTATCGGCAAAAAGACGGAGTTAATGATTGAACATTTTTTGAGCCATGTCGCGCGTAAAATAGACGGCTACGCAAAAGTGATGGTGGTGTCGCGTTCTCGCCTGCACGCGGTGCGTTATAAACTCGCATTCGATCAATACATAAAAGAGCATAAACACCCGATCAAAACATTAGTGGCGTTCTCCGGGATCGTTAACGATGGCGGGAAAGAATACACCGAGCCGGGCATGAATAATCTGCGAAGCGAAAAACTTACTGTGGAGACATTCAAACTGCCGGAATACAAGATTTTGATCGTTGCTAACAAATTCCAGACCGGTTTTGACCAGCCGTTTTTGCATACCATGTATGTTGATAAGAAGCTTGGGGGTGTGATGGCCGTACAAACTTTAAGCCGTCTCAACCGCACGCGCAAAGGAAAGGATGATACGATGATTCTTGACTTTGCCAATCATGAGGAAGAAATTCAAAAAGCATTTCAGCCGTACTACGACAAAGCAGTACTGACAAAAGCGACCGATCCAAATAAGCTCTACGATCTGGAGCGTAAGTTATATGAGTTCAATATTTTTGCAAAATCTGATGTTGAGAAGTTTGCTAATGTTTTCTTTAAACGCGGGGCTACGCAGGAGAAGCTACATCCTCTACTGGACCCGATCGTTGAAGAATATCTGAGGCTGGAGAAAAAAGAAAAAACAAATTTCCGCGACCAGCTCAAAAACTATGTCCGCCTCTATGCGTTTTTATCGCAGATTGTTTCGTTTAAGGATGTGGGCTTGGAAAAACTCTATGCGTTCTTGCGGATGCTCGGCAGAAAGTTACCGGCAGACAAAGAACGGCTTCCGGTTGAAATCACTGACAATGTAAATATGGATACTTATCGTGTCCAGCAAATTTCAAGCGGGAGCATTGAGCTTGAAAAGACGACCGGCGAGCTTAAGCCGGCTGAAGGACTCGGGACCGGCAAGCGCGCGGGAGATGAAAAAGAATTTTTGTCACGGATTATCGATGAGGTTAACGAGCGATTCGGCACTGATTTCACCGAGGGCGACAAGGTATTTTTTGCGGAATTGGAGACGCGCCTCGCCGGCAACGAGACCTTGAGTGAGAGCGCGAAGACAAATACCAAAGAAGCCCTGAAGCTGGTTTTCGCGCATATCTTTGAGGATCAACTGCACACGATGGTTGAATCCAATTTCGACATCTACAAAAAGATTGTCGAGAATGCTGAATTCGGCCAATTCATCAAAGAAAAAATGTTTGAAGAGGTGTATTCGAAGCTGAAGTAAGACACACCCGGGGATAACTTGCTGTATCTCGAGCGAAGTTTTGATGTTATAATTTAGATATCAACAGCCGTTGGTTTAGCTATTTTTATATGATCTCTTCTCCAGTCACTCAAAAAATATCTGAATATGGGTCTCTCATATCCCCAGCGAGGGACCGGAACGAACCAATATACAACTGGCACGCTTTCAAGCATAGCTATTCAAAAAATCTGGTTGAAAAATTGGTGGGGTCTTTCAATCTTGATAAGGGGTCGTGGGTTCTCGACCCTTTTTGTGGTGGAGGAACAACGCTTCTTGCATGTAAGGAGTTGGGCATTAATTCGAGGGGCCTAGATATTCTTCCTTTTTCTGTTTTTCTGTCTAATGTCAAAGCGAGAACTTATGACCCGCGAGAATTAAAAAAGCAGCTTAAACATTTTCATACAGAAAATGGGACAATGCCCAAAAACGCCTCGCTCCCTGATATCGCAATTGTGAATAAGGCCTTCAGCGAGGATGTGAAAAAAAAGCTGCTTTCTCTAAAATACAAGATTAAAGCAATCCGAAATCCGGAAGTCAGGGACTTTTATATGCTTGGTCTGCTAAGCATTCTCGAATCGGTAAGCAATACTTCGAAGAGCGGTGGTTTTTTGCGAATTACTAAAAAAAGAGTTTCCGGCAAAGATGTATATCCGAAATATCTATTAAGGGTTGAGACGATGATTAACGATGTAGAAAAGTTTAACGATGGCCTAAGATTCACTCGGGTAGAAACGAGCGCAGAAATTTCTGATTCACGACAGTTTTCAACAGCGAGAAAATTCGATGCAATAATTACCTCGCCTCCATATCCGAATCGGCACGATTATACAAGAATCTACGGACTTGAAATGATATTTGATTTCATTCAAGACAACGACGAGCTGAAACAAATCAGGTATAACACCTTGAGATCTCATGTTGAGGCCAGAAAGCAATTCGAAGCCCCAAACTATAAACAGCCGATTATTATCAAAAAAATAATTGCTCGGGTTGAAAAAGCTGGGCTGAACAACTCAAAAGTTCCCGAAATGATTTCGGGATACTTTGAAGACATGTATCTTTCGTTATGCCAGATGCAAAAGCATCTGAAGAGAGGCGGGAAGCTGGCTTTGGTTGTTAGCAATGTTCGATTTGGCGGAGTAAATATTCCCGTAGATCAATTACTCGCTCAAATAGGAGAACAAGCTGGCCTACACACAGAGGATATATTGATGGCTAGGTACAGAGGCAACAGCGCTCAACAGATGGGAAGATTTCAGAGGAAACCTTCGCGCGAGAGCATCGTTGTTTGGAGAAATCCTTAGGGCTATTTACTGCCAATAATTTTTCCCTTGGTTTTTGGATCGAGATAATGCTGAAAAGCTTTTTTCAAAAATTCGTTTCTTCTACGAAGCGAGTATGGCTCAACGGATGCTTGAGAAATATACTTTTGAAATTCTTCTAAAATAACTGAATTTTCCGGGGGGTTGAATTTGCTTAATAACTCCTGATTCTTTTTAATTTCTTCAAGAAGTTTGACATAAAATTTAACAAACTGTCCGATTAGTCCGTTTTTTTTGTTACTAACCAAATCCTCAATAAAAAGATATCCCGACACTGCCACAGCTCGGCTAGAAATTTTCTCTGCATCGTTTCCCTTAAACTTTTTATCCATAATACCAAGAACTTTCTTGATCCTAACCAAATTTTTATCACCTTTGTTAAGATCGTACTTTTCCTTAAAAAATTCCCATAAGTCATCGTATCTCGCTCTTTTGAAATCCCCACCCTCGTTACGGGCAAATGAGTTAATACAAATCTGGGCAAGAGTAAATTGCCTTGAAAATCTTTTTTCTGATAATTTAGTGTTTCTTAGAAATGGCGCGTCGCTTCCCATTTCTTTATAAACGAAGTCCCGCATCGTTCCGGTATAAGTTTTTAATAATTCCCCCGCGTTAAGCGGAACTCCTAGCTGTAGCCTTCTAAATATATCCCTGACAAATTCTTCATCATCAATTTCCGGATAGATGACGAAAGTTAATTCGAATTCATCTATTTTCTCTGCCAATTGCGGAATTTCTTTCTTAAGTTGATTATAGGTATATTTCTCTCCAGCAACTTTAATTTTTAGGGAATTATCACCATTTGGGTCTGGTTTGAAAAAATTTAACAAAGTCGTCATTCTCTGTTTGCCATCGATACATTCGTATTCAAAGGTTTCGTCGTTTTTTACCTCTGCTAGATAAAATTTTGGTATGTCAATTCCCTGGATTATAGAATCCAAAAGCTCCTCTTGTTTTTTTCTTGACCAAATCGTTTCCCGCTGGTAGTCCGCATCCAAGTCAATCAGATAAATGTAGTCATCTATCAACTGCTTCACGGTGATTGGCTTTATTGTTCTTTTTTTTGTCTTCACTTTAATATCTGACATATTACTGGATTAAGAGTTTTAAATATTTCGTATTTTTTAGATTCTTTTTGAGCATACTATCAGCTTTGTACTTGAGCCAAGTGTAGAAGGCGTTATCTGGACTTGGCTCGCTAACTAATGGCACTTCACCTTTGTAGCCGGCTTTATGGTCTCCAATTTGTGTCAATGTTTTAATTCCCGAAAAAAAACCGTAATTTTTTTGAATTTCTTCACCGGTGCTATTTCGGCCAATAATTTCTATAAGAATGTCATCTCCTTTTTCAAGATGGGCCTTAAACAATAAGTCGATCAGATGAAGATCGTTCTGACTTAACGAGCACCCAATTATCCTTAGTATATCGCATTTTGTTAAAATCTCCATTGCCCTGCTCCAAATAAAGTTATATGGCGCGTGCAAATAATTTTTATTAGCTCCCAGGGGAATAATTTCTATCGTTTTTGATCTACCTCTTATTTTCACCTTATCCCAATTGAAAGAACCATGTAGTTTTAGCAACGGAATATTTTTTGACGGCCCCTCTTCTCCTAAAGAGAAGCAATAATTCGGTTCCCCGTAATATTTTTTATATGCTTGGTCTAAAACATCATCGTAATTTAAAGAAATAATGCCTAATAATTCTTCTTTGGTTTTTACTTTTTTGTTTTTGTGTAGTTCAAGCAGTGCCTTATGCAAGTAAAACTTTTTGAATCGATCATTCTTCTTAAGGATGGTTTCTATATCTTTTCTTACTACTGATGTTCACACATCTCCTTAGCGCATTTGCTCCATCCGCGCTATCATGGGAGCATGAAAACACATCATCATCCCAACCGCG
>Ga0155183_124_pt1 | contig 56786 bp, 45 predicted proteins | sample RifCSPhighO2_02_FD_106151 | JGI IMG/M metagenome (GOLD analysis project Ga0155183, IMG submission 106151) | Candidatus Taylorbacteria bacterium RIFCSPHIGHO2_02_49_25 | reverse complement strand
AAAAATCATGCACGAAAACAAACAAAAATTATTCGCCGCCATCAAGAAATGCTAAACTGATTACATGCTCATCTTAGGATGGGAGAATACTTACGGGTAAAAATTTAGGCGTTGAGCGAGTTTCTCGCTCAACGCCCTTGAAATTATTCCCCCTGTAGCCGATACCACGCCCATAGTAGGGCGAGAACGAGATGAACGCAAAATAGAGCGAGAACAAAAAACTTATTCCACTCCGACAGCTCATCCCACAACTGCGCGAGGTTGAGCGGGAAAAATCCTCTGCGCTGATAGCGGGGTCTGCCACGACTTAATCCCCCGCTTAAAACAATCTCATTACAAGAATGAGGAAGGGAAAAAGGCCTCCGCCCAAACCTTGCTCGCTGTTGTCGCGAGAAGGTGATGCGGTTCCGTTTCATCATCGCCCACCTCCCGTCAACAGCACAAACAACAAGTACATGCCGACTATTGTCATCAAGCCGAAAAACACAATTCGGCGTGCGCGCTCTTCTTGCTTCTCCAAAAGCACCCAGCGAGGAGTGCGCCGGTTTTTATTTGCCATAGGGTTCCTTTCTGTTCTATTGTATGGCGTTACGACTGGAAGATAGGTTGACATATATGATATGATTAGTCAATGCTTTTTCTCACTGCACGCAAAAAACCGCCTTGCAGGGCGGTCTTTTGTCAATTCTTTTTGTTAAAGATTAAGGATTGAGGATTTTCTATTCCGCCGATGAGGCGGGTACCATCCTTTATTTTGTTTCGTTCGCACGGCTCATCGCTTGTGACGACGGCCTTGTACCGGGTCTTTCCCCAGCGTCAATCTGTTTACGGTACCAGATAAACCTATTACGCGCGCAATTGCGGCGCATAATAATCGACTCGTTCACCGAGCGCGCAAAGCGCGCAGATTTAAGAATTTAGATTTAAGATTTAAGAATGAGAATCCCATTCATAAATCGCACTTCGTAAATCATAAATCTATTCCGCGAAGCGGAATGTCGGATTGTTTTCTTGAAATGTTCCACGAGCAGCTTCCGCTACCCGTGCCTTGTTCATGTGTTCCCTTAATTTTCATTAAGGCATGGACTATATCTTCATCCACCATAATTTTTAATCCCAAAGTTCAACCTGGGAGAGGGAAAAAGGTTGGACCTTAGTCCCCGATTAAAAATTACGCTTGGAGCCAACGTTTTATAGCAGTCTTCTTAAAGATAGAAACATCTGCTATCTTCATTCGCTTGTGAGCGAAATTCAGTCTCTACGGGTTCTAAAAGAATCACATACTTATCCGAGTTTATATTGCATTGATGGATGAATGTACGCTTGTATAAGTTTGTTCAATTTCTCTCTTGAGGATTCTCGCCATATGCCAATGCGGTAATATCCGTTGTTTGACTCCACGCTTGAATCAATATTGTGTATTTTCTTTAGTAAGTACGAGAGTCGCTCATTCTCTTCAAGAGAAAAGGACTGCGTATTTAAGTGATATCCTCTCAATTTATTTGCTCGTATTACCGCATTACCATCATCCATAAACCACACGGCTAACACAAGCAATAATTAGTTTTAGACCAGTTGGGCGCTAAGCAAGCATCTCCAAGAATACCGCCTACCACAATTTCACGCTGTTGGTTCGTGAATGGCAAAGATTTCAAATTTCTTATCTCAGATGAGTATGTGATTCTTTTAGATTCCCTCGGTATTACCTTCATGCTTCCATTTTATCATAAAAATGGAAAGGAGGGCTTCACCGATTTCAGTTGGGTTTTACTGCCGAGTCTCCTCGGTAGGTCGCAATGGCCATTGGCCTGACGACTTAGTCTTTGTCACCGAATTTACCTTAGGGCCGCGCAAGGCGGCACTTCGGGTACCCCCGGCTCCCCTGACTTGACGGGCGGTATTTGATGCTTTATAATGTTACCATTATAATTCTCTTCAACACGGGGCAAGCGGTTTTCCCGCACCCTCGCGTTTTTCAAAGGTTGCTTATTCGATTTTCTTATCGAATTCACTTACCTTGCCAAGATAAGTTTTAGCTTTCTTCCCTAGAGCACGAAGCTCGTCGCGAAGTGTTACAATTTTGTTAAACCCTTTGTCAGACAAATGTTCTTTGGCGCAAACCATCAGAACTATTTGTCTAAAAAGCAGATAGGATTTTTGCTTTTTCGCTTGTAGCGGATTTTTATCAAGAAATGGAAACAAATATTCTTTCAGGTCCCAAATGCTGGTAATTTTATACTTTGCATGCGGATACCATCCATATCGCTCGTATGAGCAATCATAAATCTTTCCAATTCCGATAGTCACAAGCATGCGTTCTAAGATTTCTTGGTTGTCCTTCCGTAATTCTATTTCAAATTCCGGACGGACTTCGAAACCTCGGCGCAAGGTTTTGTGCTTTCCGATACTGACTGAAAAAGAACCTTCTCCGTCAATAAATCCCGCGACATATTGAGGATGTAACTTTTTCCTTTGAATTTGTTCCTTCCCAAGAGGAAGTTCTAGCTTGGGGTTAAACCGAGCATCTTTCCTTTTGGTACTACGAACGCTGCTGACTTCTTGCATATCATAATTGTATCATTACTAATACAATTTCTCGGTGTGTACAACACAACGAGGGTACTGCAAGATCTCCCACGGTAACCGAATACACTTTTTGTTTACATCTCGATGCCACGATACGCACAACATTATTTGTAACACAGTAGATTTCTCCATGTACTCGCAGGATAACCTATGGTGTGCGCCATAACTGGCATTCAAGCTACAAACTGCTACTTTCTCCCTTCATCTCGCCTCCTCGCGGAGACGGACTGTGATTTCGCTTCAAGACGCTGTGAATTGTCTTGGTTGGATTTTCCAACTGTAATTTTTGGGATCAAGGTTTGAATACCTTGACAAGATCAGATAAATAGTATAAATGTGTAGCTTGCACAAAACCAGCAACGAAAGGGCTTCCTATTATGACAACATTCGCACAATTCGGGTTGTACCTTGCGGCGTGGATTATTATCTTCTACGCTTCGTACAGGTTAGTAGTTTTACCTGTCGGCCGCCTGCTCATAGATTTCTTCGAACGCCGAGATGCGAAGAAACGAGAAATACTATGGCGCAAAGAGCGTAAAGCGTAAAGCTACAAAACACCAGCACAAACAGTAGATGGAACCATCTGCTATTTTTTTATTCCCAAAAATTACAGTTGGAGCACCAACTAGCGTACTCGATCGCATGGCGACCCGAGTACAAGACTTGAGAACGTATTCACCGCGGTTTGCTGACCCGCGATTACTAGCGATTCCAACTTCATGAGGTCGAGTTGCAGACCTCAATCTGAACTGGGCCGACTTTTATAACGATTGGCTCAGGATTACTCCGTCGCGACGCGTTGTAGTCGGCATTGTATTGCGTGTGTTGCCCAGGGTATCAGAGGGCCATGCTGATCTGGCGTCATCCTCGCCTTCCTCCCCCCACCAAACCAATAGAGTTGGTTTGGGAAAATTCCAAGCACCAAACACCAAATTCCAAACAATACTCAATATCCAAAACCAGAAATCTTCAAACGAAGAGTCTTCATTTGGGATCTTGAATTTAAGATTTGAGATTTGTTTGTGATTTGGAGCTTTCCCACCAAGCTCTCCGGACTTGGTGGGGGGCAGTCTCGCCTGACACATATAACAGGCAACGAGGGTTGCGTTCGTTACCCCACTTAAGGGAACAATTCAAACCACGAACTGACGACTGTGTCAAGTCCCCTATCTCTAGAGGCACGGACTATACCTTCACCCGTTCGCCGAAGGCGAATGAGGGGCCGGCGTGTTATGGAGATTGTTACATCACCATCCAATCTACCTCTGACAGTAGATTAAGTCTCTCGAGGGTACAGATACTGATTTTTGCAATGGAGAATATCTAGAAATATGCTCCAAAAATTTGGTTGCTTCAAGGCGGGAAACGTATAAGCAATACGTTCGCGCATCTTTGTAGTGATATACTTTTGTTAGGACGAACCCCAAACGTACGAGTATATGTTTATCGTTTTCGGCTTCGAGTTGATTGCTATAAACAATCCGGCAATCGCTTCGTTTATCTTCCGAAATGGAGCCGTCTCCATCGAATCTTCTCGCAAAATACGCGAATAAGATTTCCTTGTTTGTTGCCCTCACCACAGCACGTCGCGCCTCGCGAAATGAGCGTAGCATCGGTCTACTATTCACATAGAGATGTAGTGTTGGGACCTTTGCTTTCTTCAAGCGATATTGCCGTATCGTCTTGATTCCGAATATCTTTGACAGCCGATTCACCTCGAAGTCGGCATCTGCTATTACGGGAAGATATATCCGTAGCTTCAAGCGACTGAAATCAAAATACTTTCTGAAGAAATCCAGAAAAGTCTGCGCGAGCTTTTCACTCACGCTACTTAATCCAATACTGCTCGTTCGGTGGTACCCATCTGCGCACCATAAGCCGAGAACGTATGCGTGGTGAGGTTTTGATAACAATACATTGCAAAAATCAGTATCTGTACTTCCTACGATAACACCCTTCTTATTCATGAGGTAATTATACCAACGAATAGGTTAGGGCTCTATCGTTATGAGCCGGTTATTTTTCCCGCAGATTGCTCCAGCGGGCGGTCGTCGAACACTAGGTTCGACCATGCAGCACCTGTCCAGCCGTCCTTGTGAGACGACAAACGTTTCTGCTTGCCTTCGACTAGATTTCTAACCCTGGTAAGGTTCTTCGCTTACCATCGAATTGAACCACACAATCCACCGCTTGTGCAAGTCCCCGTCTATTCCTTTGAGTTTTAGCCTTGCGGCCGTACTACCCAGGCGGTTCATTTATCGCGTTAGCTTCGCCTCTCGGAGGGTCGATACTCTGAAAAGCCAATGAACATCGTTTAGGGCGTGGACTACTGGGGTATCTACAAAATTGTTACTTTGTAACAATTTTGAAAATTCCAAATCACAAATTCCAAATTCCAAACAAATTCAAATGTTCAAAAAAGAAATTTGCAAATGGAAATTCAAAATTGCCACTCTTGCACACTTTGTGATGAGAGCAACCGATACGGAAAATCGGTTACTCTATGATGAGTCAAGGCCACAAGCCGACACGGAAAAGACTGAGTCTAGCAGGATGTCCGTCTCAAGACTTCCGTTAATCAAGTAGACCTACGATGTCAGCGGCGGACTCATCACAAAGTGTGCAAGCTTGCCCCGTTAGAAGGCACTTCGCCTTTCTAATGGGGTCGGGCAAGTCATTTCTGCTTGCCTCTCTATGTCGCCATAGAGTTCGGACTATATCTTCACCAACTCTCTGAAAAAGGGACATCGGACTGCCGATATCCTTGATTCAGAAAGTTGAGCCCAGCGTATAGTCTCTGAGGAAGATTAATCTGGATGCCCGTTTTAAGCAAAATCTTTCAAAGGACTGACTCTGGATAACAACAAAGGTTTCCAGTCCGATGAACTACTGCCCATATGTCTCCATTGGCTTGAACTATATAAACCGAAGAGAACATCTGCAACCTCTCTTTCAGCTGCACCATCATTCTCTGCTGTAAACATAGTTTTGCCCCGACTCTTTCCGAGCCCCGGGCAAGAGGCTTCATACTCTAGGACATATTTCATTAATCCTTTCCTGCTGATTGCCCGCACTGGAGAGATTTTCACTTCGTACTCACGAAGTACTCCCAGATACTCGGGTTTTCCAGCATATAGCTAGGTTATCCCCGTAAAACGCTTCCGCTTCACGGGGGGACTAGTGCTCAACGTACCCCTACGTTCCGCTTTCTGTTGTTTTTCTTTCCAACATAAAGCGAGCAGTACATGCTTTTTTAAGCATTGCGGGAGGCAAAATGAAAATCGAGGAGGTGAACAGAGAAATGAAACTGTTTGAGTCTGCGAGTTTTTCATTTCTCGTTGTGAACCGACTATGATTTTCTTTTGCCGAAGCATTCTGCTTAAAAAAGCATGTACTGCGAGCGTCAATCCCATTCGCTACCCACGCTTTCGTGTTTCAGCGTCAGGAATGCGCCAGTTTGCTGCCTTCGCTTTCGGTGTTCCCCATGATATCAACGGATTTCACCCCTACACCATGAGTTCCGCAAACCTCTCGCACCCTCAAGTCTTGCCGTTTCTTCTGCGAGCCCCCGGTTAAGCCGAAGAATTTGACAGAAGACTAACAAGACCGCCTACACACCCTTTACGCCCAATAATTCCGGATAACGCTTGAGGCACTCGTATTACCGCTACTGCTGGCACGAGTTTAGTAACCTCTTATTCTTAGACTGATCAATAAACTTTCTAGTCTACAAAAGCGGTTTACATCCCGAAGGACTTCATCCCGCACGCGGCGTCGCTCGATCAGGCTTTCGCCCATTGTCGAATATTCTCGGCTGCAGCCACCCGTAGGTGTATGGACCGTCATAGTGTTTTCTCCGATCACTCAGAGTATCAGACTATACCTTCACCCGAAATAATCTTGTAGAGAGTTATTTCGGGGCCAACATGTTAGCTACCGCTTTAGCTCTTAATTGCGTTGCGATAACTCCTTCGTTTCCTTACAAAGAGTCGTTACGGGGTTCCACTTTACTTAAGTAAAGTGGAACTTCCCACGGTATTGTCTGCCTTTCGGCAGATTCCACCGTTATGAGTTGGATTTTACTTGCGGATTACTCCGCAAGGAAACAGTTGCTCTTTTTCACTTGGTTTTTTATCAACCGTAGCGAGCTAGATATGATTTTTTTGAGCATTGCGAGAAGCAATTTGGAAATTAAGAAGCTTCGTAGAAAAATTGAACTGTTTGAGCCGCGTAATCGCGGCGAGTTTTCAATTTTTCGTAAACGAAGCGACTATAATTTCCGATTGCTGAAGCATTCTGCACAAAAAAATCATATCTAGCGAGCGTTTATCTCAGTTCCATCGGTGGGGGTCACCCTCTCAGGTCCCCTAGGCGTCATAGCCTTGGTAGGCTTTTACCCTGCCAACTAGCTGATACCGAACAGGCCGCTTCCAGAGCGTCTTGCGACTTTACCCGCCCAACTTTCAAAACTCAAAATCTCGTTTTAGTTATCTCCCGTTGCGCGAGAGACTGCCCGACGAAAAATTGCAGTACTGAAAGTTAGGCGGGGCTATCAGGAATTACCCCACCTTTCGATGAGCTATGCCTGACTCTAGGGTACGTTACCTGCTTATTACTACCTCGTCTGCCACTGCCGCATCGCGCGAAATGCGATGCGGAAATCCCAAAACCAAAGCACCAAATCCCAAACAATACATAATATCAAAAGCCCGAAATGACATTTCTTAATGTCATCCCCATGTAAACGGGGAACCAGATTAAACTGGATTTCCGCCTGCGCGGGAACGACTTCAGAAAGTCGTTTGAGATTTGAATTTGTGATTTGTTTGTGATTTGGGATTTGTAATTTGGAATTTCCCATCACATTCCATGTGATGCGGCCGTTCGACTTGCATGCCTTATCCACGCCGCCAGCGTTCATCCTGAGCTAGGATCAAACTCTAATTAAGAACCCCGTTAGTGAATTTTGGCATTGCCCGCTTTCGGCGGGCTGGGCCGAGAGGCCCGATGTCAAAATCTACTACGGGGTCGCGAACGAAACAAAATAAAGAATAGTATCTTCACTCTTGTTTCAGTTTCGACCCTAACTGCTTGCCCGCCCAAGTTTTGCCTCGCAAAATTTAGGTGGGTGGAATTTTTTAGAATTACTTGGATCCCCGCCTTTGCGGGGATGCTCGATTTTGCAATCGCTCGCTTACGCTTGCGAGCAAAATCGGCACTTGCACTTTACGTTCTCTTCCCGCCCGATGCCAAAGCACCTGACGAGAATTAACATTTCATTCAGTTGTCAAAGGTCTCACTCCCTTTTAGAGTGCCCAGCCATTATACGCATCAAAAAAAAGAGGTCAAGTGGCTACTTGACCTCCCCTAAGGTTGTTCGTGTTATTACGCCTTGCATTTAGTTGGCATGAGAGCATATTCTAAGCTGTCCACGAGAGCAAGCCGACTTGCTTCAACGACGTTTTGATCTACCCCAGACGTGCGCCATGTACGCGATCCATTCGTGGAAAGCATAAATACACGAGTTTTGGCGTTAGCGCCAGTCGTTTCCCCCGGGACCAGACCGACTGAATAGTCAATGAGTCGAACAGAGTCTACACTCGGGAAAGATTTGTTCAACGCAAGCCGGAGTGCTTTATCGAGGGCATCAATTGGACCGTTCCCCTCTGCTACCTCATGGAATTGCGCACCTTTCACAAGAACTTTGATGCTGACCTCGCATACATGAGAAACTTTTGCATCATTAAGTCCTTCGCCCCGCATGGAAACGTGATATGCAGTTACCATAAACGGCAGTTTTTTGCCGTCAAGGAGTCGGGCAATGAGCAGCTCGAGTGTGGCATTCGCTTCGTCGAAATCGTAGCCAAGATGTTCTTGCTTCCTAACCGCATCAAGCACCTGCGAATATTTTTCTTGAGGAACCAGACGGGTTACCAGTCCGACAGTAGATTCAGATTTCATATGTCAAAGACCAAACAGCTTTCCCTCCTTCGTTAAGAACGGTTTTATCCCTTCCTCACTCGAGGAAAACAAAACCGCCCTTCACACAGGTGAAGAGCTGGCTTACGCTTGTGAACTGGATTCTGGAAGCTAGATTCTGAAAAGAGGAGTTACACGAGCACGAGCAAAATCTCCACCCTGATAGCGGGTAATAATAATGCCGATAATGGAGATGATGCCGCAGTCATTCTTCATGATTGAACTATGAGATGGTTACAAAACTATTCTTGCTGCAATTTGTCCTTTTTGTCCGATACTTCGTCAAGCTGGCGCAAAAAGATTTTCGTCGTAGCCGGGCTACGCCTCAATCATTTTGCTGGCTTTCCTCGTCTCGAACAAAAAGTCCTAAATTTCGCTTAAAAATAGTTTTGTAACCATCTCTATGTACTCTACTCCCCCATCTTGCAAAGTCAAGAGACCAATATGCACAACGCCAACTATTCCAATGTTTTGTGGAACATTGGAATAACTTGGACAAAAAAGCCGCCGAGGAAAACCAGCGGCTCATCAAGAAGCGCGCGCCTTACAACTCGATGAGGTCTCTTCCGTCCACCCCATCTCGCTCGCGCAGTTCGCGCACCGCGCGCGTAATGCGTTTTTTCTTATTTTTTTTGCCTTTCGGCTCTTCGAATGACTTACCGCCAAAAGCGCGCGCAAGACCCGGGCCCTCTCCTCTCTTGCTATGGGCAGTTTGAATACCGGCATCAGGATTCATAAAGAACTCTTTTCATCCGCATTGGCTCAACTCTGCTTCCGCACTCCCGTGCGAAAACAAAAAGCCCAGTCTCCTGCGGTGGAGAACTGGCTGGTAGTTACCTTAACCTACAACTCACAACCTACGACCGACAACTTGGAGAAGGAGAAAGATAAGTACGAGCAAACGCTCCACTCTTTTCTGTAGTTAGCGCTAGGCCTAGAAGGTTTAATTTGCTCGACTGCATGATTTTTCCATAGTAATCTTCACTTGAAGGACTGTCAAGCTTTCTGCTGAAAAGAACTTTGAAGGGACTGTTGCCGAATGGCAAAATCGTCGTTTTTGCCACGCAGAAATAAGGGTTATTTTGGACAAAAAGTGACAAAAACGCTATTCGGCAACAGTCCCTTGAACCTGCTCCCATACATCTTTGGGGACATTCCTACGAATACCCTCAACAGAATCGGGACGGCGAGGTATATTTTCAACAATTCTTCGTATAAAAGCGGCATCGGATTTTAATCGTTGCGAAGCATATGGAAGCGCCGACCGTACATCATTAAACGACTGATACGGGAAATGGATGTTGGTGCACGCCTGAAAAACAATTTCCGCATCATCGCGAATATATTCAGGTGCATTCCGCAAAACGTCGCCATCCAATATCGAGACAGCCAAGACCATAATCTCTTTGTCGCCAAGAAGCTTGGGGTCATCCGCCACATCTTCTCTCTTAACTTTGTGGTATTGTTCACCCTTGAATGCAGATAGTACACGAAGTCGCTTCATCGCAAATTCCTTATCCTCCGGCGAACGGTGAAATGGTTGTTCTGTTGTTAACATACAGATAAAAACTATTTAAGTTTTCCTTCCAGTGAATGAACTCTTCGCTCCAGAGCGATAAACTCATCATAATCAACCTTCTTCTTGAGACTGTCCTTCATGAACTCCACGTTGGTTTTTACGATTTCCATATCAACGGCGAGTTTACCTATCATTTCAGTATGAGAATCCAGCTTCTTGGTGATATCTCCATATTGCTCGGCAATTACTTCTACTCGCCCCTGAAACTCTTCACTTAGAGCACTCGTATATCGCTTGATATCTTTATTGGATTTCTTAGCCAGTCCGGCAATATGACGTTTTACATCATCATTATACGGTTTCAAAATAGCTGCTATCTCTTTGGAAGTGGTTCGAGGCATATGTGCATTATATCACGCTTTTTTCTGCCACTTCTCTACCGTAACGAGAAGCGGACTGCCAATGAAAATCGAGGAGTAGGTACCCGCAACGATGCCAATAAGGAGCGCGAGAGAAAAATGCCGGGTTGCTTCCGGGCCGATGACGTAGAGCACGACGAGCGCGAGAACGGTGGTGAGCGACGTGTTGATGGAACGGACGAACGTCTGCGCGATGCTGTCCCCCACGATGGAGGCAAAATCTTTCCGGTCTCTTGTTTCGCGCGAGACGCGGAGGTTCTCGCGTACACGGTCAAACACGACGATAGTGTCGTGCACCGAGAAGCCGAGCACGACAAGAAGCGCGGTCACAAAAAGCGTATCCACTTCATATCCGACAAAGTGACCGAGAACCGCGAAGACACCAACCGGCACGAGCACATCGTGCAGAAGCGCGACGATGGTGATGATTCCGTATTTCCATGATGCAACCGGTTCAGAAACCTTGCGGAAGGCGAATGTAATGAAAATAACGATGCAGAGAATCACGAGAATAATCGCGATGAACGATTTTCCAGCGGCTTCTTTGCCAAGAAGCGGCCCGATGATGTCAAAACGCTCCTCAACTATTTTCCTCTCCCCCTTGAACGAAACGGCTTCTCGCACCGCGCGTTGCTCTGATTCGGTAAGGTCTGTCATGCGAATAATATAGCCATTCGCGCGGGTGGGACGAACAGACGCACTCACATCAAGCGGTAGAAGCGCCCGCTCAACCTCCGCCTTCTCCGGCCGACCATCTGTGTACGTTACCTCCAAAAGCGAGCCGCCTTTGAAGTCAATGCCGGGGCGCAAACCCCAGAAAGCGAGCGCGAAGATAGAAGCGGCAACAGTGATGCCAGAGAAAATGTAGAAGAATTTTCGGTGTTGAACGACAAACATACTATTTTAATATCGAATTTCGAATACCTAATCTCGAAAGACATTAAATACCGAACTTGTAATTTTATTATTCCGTATTCGATATTTTTAGAAATTCGAAATTTTGCATTTGTATTCAATATTTATTCACTCGTACCAGAACTAAAAAGAAACCTCATAAATTTCCCTTCCCTTCTCGCTCCAACCGCTTTAAGCAACGTTCTTGATGCCGTAATGGCGGTAAACATGCTGGTGACGACACCTATGAAAAACACGAGCGCGAAACCCTTGATGGTCGGCGTTGAAGCGAAGTAGTAGAGAATGACCGCGGTGATGATGCTCGAGGTATTTGAGTCCCGAATGGACGTCCACGCGCGATGGAAACCCTCCTGAATCGCATCAGAAAGCACACGTCCCTTTCGCAGTTCCTCTTTCATGCGTTCAAAAATGAGAATGTTTGCGTCAACCGCCATGCCAAGAGAAAGGATGAATCCCGCGATGCCGGCGGCGGTGAGCGTTACCGGGATGAGTTTGAAGAGCGCGAGGTTGAGCACTACGTAGATGACAAGCGCGAACGCGGCAAGCAATCCCGGCAACCGGTACCAGAGTATTAGGAAGAGTGCGATAGCGGCAAATGACCACAGGCCGGCCTTCATTCCCGCGGCAGTCGCTTCATCGCCAAGCGTGGCTCCGACGGTCTGCGTTGACGCAAGCGTGATGGGAACCGGAAGCGCGCCGTAGTTTAAGTTGCGCACCAAATCGCGCGCGCCGGTTGGAGTGAAACCGCCCGAGATGGTGGCAACGCCGCCTTTAATTTCTTCCCGAATTACCGGTGTCGAGATGGGGATGCCGTCCAGAAAGATTCCGAGTATGCGCCCGACATTCTCCTTGGTAATCTTCGCAAAAAGCTCTTCGCCTTCATCGTTAAAACGGAGGAGCACCTGCGGTTCCCTTGTTGTTTGGTCAAACGTAAGCTGGGATTTCTTCAGGAAGCGGCCGGTAAGGGGCGTTGCGATGAACGCTTCATCAACCGTTTTTGCGCCAAGTTCCTCCTCGGAGAGCTTCTCCATTTCCGGCCGCATGAGTTTGAATTCAAGGAGCGGCGTCTTGCCGATAAGTTCGGTGGCAAGTTTGAGGTCCGTCACGCCGGGAAGCTCTACGATAAGGCGCTTTTCCCCGCCTCCGACAAGTCCGCCTTCCTCTACTTGCACAATTGGCTCCGAAACGCCGAAGAGATTGACGCGCCGTTCAATCACCTCCCGAAGCGATTCCATCGCGCCTTTTACGTCAGCGCCTTCAAGGAGCGACGTATCCGCGCGATACACCAAGTGCGAACCGCTTCTAAGGTCAAGTCCGAGTTTAAACGCAAAACGCGACTCCCCCATCTCTGTTTTGTACACGAAAAAACCGACGAGCGCGGCAATGACCAAAGTAATGAAACTCCAAAAACGGTATTTCCACATACGGAAGAAGTATAGGGCACGGCAAGCAAAGTATCAAGACAAACAGTCAATTGGGATAACAAAAGAAGCGGGCACTCGTTTGAGCGCCCGCCACATGTAAAAATCGGGACTACGCCGCCGTTTACCGGTGGCATTCGACCGCCACCGAGTCAACAAGCGCATTAGCGTAGTTAAGATACGCTTGCGCGTGGCATTGGTCGGAAAACTCCTCGACGACAGTGGTGCCCTCCGCATCCATGAGGGAGACTTTCTTATTGCCGCTCTCGCTCTTAATGTTAATGTGCCATGGAAACGGACGGGTCTCAACTGCCGCCTCGATGTAGTTCAGAAGAGCCCTCTCTCCGAGATATTTTTCAACCATAGGTATTGCGTTGAGTTGTGCATACGGATATGGTGCCCATATCCGTTGCGTTAATTGTCTGACTCCAAGTTTCTACATTGATTATGACACGAGAGAAAGAATCCTGCAAATTAAGAGCTGCCGCGCCAAGCAAGCCATCTCTCAATGCAATCCCCACACTTTTCTAAGCTCCGCGATTCCTTCTTCAAGGGCGACCGTTGGTTTCCATCCGAGAAGTTTTTTTGCCAGTGAACTGTCGGCAAGCGTATCGTGCGGCTCAATGCGGGGCGGCTCGTGGACTATCGGCCCGCCGATGAGTTTGGCAAGTTCGTTTACCGAAAAATTCCTGCCGGCGCCGATATTGATTGCCTCACCCCCCCAAACCTTCTTACTTTTCATCGCCAAAAGATTGGCGCGCACCACATCGCTGACGTGCGTGAAGTCTCGTGTCTGTGTGCCATCTCCCCAAATAGTCAGCGGCCTGCCCTCTTTTTTTTGTTTCAAGAATTTCCCTATCGCGAGAGCGTACGCCCCACCCGGATTCATGCGCGGACCGTACACATTGAAGTAGCGCAAACTGACGGTTTCAATGCCGTATACCGCGCTCCATACGCGACAATATTGCTCCCCGATGTACTTGTGGAGGCCGTACGGGCTTTTCGGCATCGGTATCATATCTTCCCGAAGAGGCAGGGTCTTCTGGTTGCCGTAAGCCGAACTTGAGGCGGAATAGATAACCCGCATCACTCCTCCCTCTTTTGAGGCCATAAGAACGTTGAGCGTGCCGGTTACATTAACGTCATGCGTTTCTTTTGGGTGTTCAATGGAATACTGCACCCGCGGAAGCGCGGCTAAATGAAAAACAAACTGTGCGCCTTTGATAATCGGCGACAGTGCCGCAAGTTCCCGAATATCTGCCCGGTGAAAGACCGCCTTTGGATTGACGTTCTCTTTCTTACCGGCAGAAAGGTTGTCAATCACATGTACCTCAAACCCGCGCAAAACGAGCGCGTCGGTTACATGCGAGCCGATAAAGCCAGCGCCGCCGGTAACAACCACCTTTACATTATTCTGTCTTTTATTGCTTGCGGGCATGTATGTCCAGTATAACCGACATCTCATTCTCTGCGTTATCAGAAGAAACTTTACAAAACACAGTGCACAAAGTCCAAACAAATCACAGATTTCCAAAGCACAAATAAAGACGCGTTTGTTAAGTTTGGAACGTTTCGTGTTTTGTTTGGCTTTTTGTGCAGTCTGTGCTTTGTGTTTTTCGCATGGTAGTTACACTCCACTCCGCGACAAAAGCACTTTTATCGTTTTGAGCGCAATTTTGATATCAAGCCAGAGAGACCGGTTCTTAATGTAGAAAAGGTCATAGGAGAGCTTAACTTCGGTCTCGCGAGAATTCGCGTCAACCTTTGGCGGAGTTTTGTGATAGAGCTGCGCCCAGCCAGAAAGCCCGGGTTTAATAAGATGGCGAATACGGTAATGAGGCACTTCCCTTTGATACACTGCGACGAGCGCGGGAAGTTCCGGCCGAGGGCCGATGAGCGACATATCGCCGCGAAGAACGTTCCAGAGTTGCGGAAGTTCGTCAATGCGAGTCTTGCGCAGAAACGCGCCGACGCGGGTCATTTTATTGTCGCGTTGCAACTCTTTACGTCCCGCATCATCCAGCGCCATGGTTCGGAACTTGATCGTCCGTATGATGGTATTGCCGAGACCGACCCGCTCCTGAAAAACAAACAAGGGACCCCGGTCATCAAGTTTAATCGCCAGATACACCAAAGGGTAGAGCGGCAGTGAGAGCGCGATGAGGCAGAGCGAGGCCGTGCTGTCCATAAGTCGTTTCAGAAAATCGTAGGTTGAGCGCGTTGAAACCGGGGAAATATGTTCAAGGAACCAGTGATATTGAACGATGGAGATGGGGATACGGTCAAAGACGCTCTCGTAGAGTTTATACAGGTCCATGAACTCTACTCTGCTAAACAGCAGGTCGTAAAGGCGCGGCAGGAGGGCTACCGTCGCACGGTTGTGCATATCCACCACGACCAACGCGATATCTTCCGCAACGATGTTCTTGATGATGTGTTCAGCGTTCACGGTCGTCGGATCAGCAGTGTCAATCGCGGACGCAAATATGATGCGGTAGCGGGGATTTTGATTTATTTCCCGCACGACCCTCTCCATTTCCTCCCCGCTTCCGATGATGAGCGCGCGCTGCCGTTCTCCGACGCGCGGCCGCGTGAGAACGCGTCGGCGCCACAGAAACAAAAGCGTTGATGAAACAAAGAGATAGATAAAGAGGTTAACTCTGGGAGTGATCTTGAACGCGGGAATAAAGTAGAAAAAGAGCACGGCGATGATGATGTTGGCTAAAAGCGCGCGCGAGAAAAGCTCCGGAAGCTCTTTTTGCAGGAACAGCGTATGCTTTTCATAGAGTCCGGCGATAAAAAACACCAGTGTCCATATCAAGAACAGAATGGAGAACGGAAACACGTGGAGAGAGAGCATCCGCTCAAAGTCGAATGCCGAGGCGCCGTACCGTATGAGGAGCGTCAAAAATAAGGCGAGATAGAGGAGCGTTACGTCGCCGAAGAAAAGAGATAGGGTTTCGGCGCGAGGTCGTAGCATTGCAGTACGTATGATATAACAAACGTCGACGTTGACAACCGACGCGCATTATAACTTCTGCCGGGGACCGTATGCTACGAGTAGCCATAATGCCGTATGCATGAGCGAAAGCGAAAAATTCTATATGTCATAACGAAAGGTAGCTGGGGCGGAGCACAGCGCTACGTGTTTGACCTGGCAACCTCCCTGTCTAAAAATGAATTTGACGTGGAAGTCGCGGTTGGCGAAGGAAGTTTTCTCAAAGAAAGACTCACCGCACATGGCATCAGGGTCGTGTCCGTCCCGGCACTGCAGCGAGATGTTTCTTTCGTAAAAGAAATTCATTCTTTTCTTTTCCTGTATAAAATCTTCCGGACATTTCCCCGTCCGGATATCGTTCATTTGAATAGCTCAAAGGCTGGAGCGCTTGGCGCCCTCGCCGCGCGCATTGCAGGCGTTCCGCGCACTATCTTCACCGCCCACGGCTGGCCGTTCAAAGAAGAGAAGAACTTTCTGTGGAGGATTTTCGCTTGGCTCGCAAGCTACATAACTGCCCTCTTTTCGACCGATATCATCACCGTCGCTTCATTGGAATTCGAGCAGGCAAAGGCGATGCCATTTGTTGCTCCGAAAGTCCGCCTTATCCACAACGGCATTCGGCCGCCCCACTATCTCTCGCGCGAGGAGGCACGCGAGAAGCTCGGGTTGCCGAAAGAAATCCCGGTTATCGGTTCTATCGGAGAACTCACGCGGAACAAAAATTACGCGGAACTCATATCCGCAATCCGGCAACTAGCGCGAGAGCGCGATTGTAAGCTCGTCATCATTGGAGGCGGCGAAGACCTCGCTGAAATGGCCGAGAATACACAAAATGACCCGGTGCTACGTGGGCGCGTTATTCTGTGCGGTTTTAAAGAAGACGCCTATACATACCTTAAAGCATACGATATATTCGCGCTCCCTTCCCTAAAGGAAGGGTTACCGTATGTACTCCTTGAGGCCGGAGGAGCTTCGCTTCCCGTCGTGGCTTCGTCTGTTGGAGGCATTCCGGATATTGTCGAGAACGGAAAGACCGGACTCATTGTGCCGCCAAAAGATTCAAAATTGCTCGAGGGTGCGCTTCGAGAGCTTCTCGAACAAGAGGAGATGCGGAAAGAACTCGGGTGCGCGCTCAAAGAACGCGTGGAAAAGACGTTCTCGTTTGAACATATGTCCGCAGAAACAATGAGGGTGTATCTTGGCAAAGAAAGTAAAAGCTGATTTTCTGTAAGGAAACAAAGACTGACTATGTTTCTAAAATCTGCTACGTGCCGTTTGTCGGACTTGTTGGCGCGAAGGCGCTGACAAAATTGGTCAGGAGCACTTTTGACGACAGGCGGGATACGAAGGCGGCGATAACATTGACAGTTTGCGTTGTCGCCCTGCTCCAATACCTGGCATTTGTGTAAACGAAAAGCTTTTGCCGTCGAGCGACACTACTCAGTGCCGCTTTTTTCATTTTAAAGCCGTTCATTCCGCCACGATTCCTAAGAATTCATTCTGGATAACATCCTTGTGCGCGGTTCGCTTATATCGTCGCATGCCCATGAGGATGCCAAGCCCGATGAAAAGCGTGAACAAATGGGTGCCGCCATAACTCATAAACGGGAGCGTGATGCCAGTTACCGGAAGAAGTCCGATATTCATGCCAACGTGGATGACAACATGCGACATGATGAGAATGGCGAGACCAAGCCCGTACAACATCTCAAAATTCGACAACCCGTGCATCGCATTTAAAAGCACGCGCCATATCACGATGCCGTAACAGAGCAACAGCAGCAGCACCCCTACGAAACCCCATTCCTCGGCAAACGCCGCAAAGATGAAGTCGGTTTCGTACTCTGGAAGAAACTGGAGTCGCGATTGGGTTCCGTATCCGACTCCTTTGCCTAAAAACTTGCCGGAACCGACTGCTACCATCGACTGATAGGCATTGTAACCGCTGCCACGCACGTCGGAGAGCGGATTAAGGTATGTAAAAAGGCGTTGCTTCTGATAATCTTTGAACACATACGCCCAGAGGAACAGTGTCGATAGAACACCGATCAAGAGCATGGCAAAAAAATGTTTCTTGGAAATGCCGGAGAGCATGACCATGCCAAACCACACAGAGGCAATGACGAGCGCCCCACCGAAATCCGGCTGTAGCAAGACGAGGAAGAACAGAACAAATGCGTATGAGCCCGAAACAAGGATATGCCGCATGTTGGCAATCTCTATATGGCGCCGCGAGAAGTATTTCGCCAAGATGAGAATAAGAATAAGTTTCGCAGGCTCTACCGGCTGCAAGTTGAGCACTCCGAGATTAAACCAACCATGAATGCCGCGCGTGGTGCCCGGAAGAAAGAGAAGCAACAACAAACTGCATCCCAAGAGAAAGAGACCGAACAAAACGCCGCTGCGGCGGACAAACCGCCAATCAATAAAACTCGCCCCGAAAAAAGCAGCCAGCGACAAAAGTAACCAGATAAGTTGCTTTCTGAAAAGAAGATTCGGCGAATCCGTTTCCTTCCCGCACACGATGTTGCCTCCGATAACCGTCTCGGACGCAACGGATGATTCGCAGGAGGCGCTCTGGCCTCTCTCAAAAGAGTACATGGTGATAAGACCCGCCGCTATGATAGGAAGTAAGGCAAAGAAAAGGAGCCAGTCAATGGACTCTCGCGGGCGCGTGACGGAAGTGCTGATTGTGGATATCATAACAGGTATCCTTTCGCGTGATATTCGCATCTTTGGAACATGGATATGCGCCTGCTGGCACGTTCCTGTTCTTACGGGGACGGTATACTTTTTCGGAGTTTCATTTCACTTCGTTTGTAAAAATCCTGGAAAAGTCTTGCGGGGGTATAGGCATTCGCTTCTCATTTGCGCCGGCGCGCTCCGCACTGTTCCCAAAATGCGAATATCACTCCAGGAAAGATGTGAGGATATCATGCTGAATAATTTATTCGACAAGCACGGATGGAGTTATTTCGTGAGTTAGTCATGTACTAATAACGCAGTTATTCTCTCCCAAGAACTTTGTAGTGGACCTCCGTTCGCGCAGGACGCGGAAGAGAGCGCGGCCACGTAAACGTAAGCGTGGCGTTACTTTGGGCTTGCAATATGGAGATGAACGTGGCGGACGCGCCGCTAACGTTTCCATCCGTCCCAAAAAGCAGTGCGATCGCGTCTATGCGTTCAATGGGCAACCTTGTTGGGTTCGTAATAATGGCGCGTAGCGACGACTGGCCGGCTCCGGTCTCGAAATCTTTGGTATCAACAGTAAGCTTGGGCTCCGCCATGCGCTCAAACGTGGATGCGCCCTCAAAATCAAATGCCGTGCGAGTCGGTACTCTGCCTCCGGTAAACATTCGCCCTTCAAAAATGGCGAAAACCTTATCCGGCGGTATAAAGGCGGTTCCATGCCGCTCGTAGATGAGTAGATTTCTATCGTCATAGAGCTTGAATACATATGGCGCGCGTCGGGAACCGACCCCCCTATTTTTGTTTTCGCCGTACGCCACGGCTCCCCACACATCATCCCGTATTTGCACCGCTCGGACAAAGTGAATGATAGGAGGGACAATGTCTGCCGCGCATACGCGAATGCAGTCGCCGCCGCAATCAATGCCGCGCTCATTGCCGTCCTCCACGCCATTGGAGCAATTCGGGGCATTGTAAAAGGCGAAGAAACCGTAAGCTCCAGACACCGCTAAGAGGAGCGCGACAGCTCCCATGACGAACAAAAGTTTGCGCTGCTGCGCCCAGGAAAGCATATGGATAGCTGTTAGCTTCTAGTTGATGGGACTGTTGCCGAATGGCAAAATCGTCGTTTTTGCCACGCAGAAATAAGGGTTATTTTGGACAAAAAGTGACAAAAACGCTATTCGGCAACAGTCCCTTGATAGCTTTTAGCCTTAAGAAAGGACATGCTAATCATAACTCACCCCAGTAGTAGAGCATAGCTCACTACGGGGCGCGTAACTGAACAACTGGTAACTGAATGATTCAGAAGGAGGCATAAACGCAAAAACCCATGGAAACGGATTGGAAACTGGAAACTCCATTTTGGTTCACCCAGTAAGGTAAAGTCCAATAGTTTGTTCTGGCGACTAGCTACTCTCCCCCGCTCGCGCGAGGTACCATCGCCTCAACAGGGCTTAACTTCCGAGTTCGAAATGAGATCGGGTGTGACCCCTGCGATGAATCACCAGAACAAACTATTTGATTATTTATATCCTGCTCACATTCGGCCAGGCAGGCCCTTCATGGGGGGAAACTTTCATCTCAGAACTTTCAACCACTTTTAAAGACGGGATAGTAGTGATGCTCTGCTATCCATTATCCAGTCTTCATCCCGTAGTAGATTTTCGGCTCGCGGCTTCGCCGCTTCTGCGGTAAGCCGAAAATTCACTACGGGATTCAAGATATTTTCCTCGAATCCGCTTGAGACGGAAACGAACAGGTAAATTTTCAATGTGCTCATGGCCCACAATAGTTCATAAGTTAAAAGTCTTATTCGTTTCGCTCGCTGTAAGTTTTTAAGTCTGAAACTTACCAACTTACAAATTGAAGCGAAGCGTAACTTATCAACTATCCATAGGATTCCATGGAGCAGGATTAATTCTCCGGGCGCTGATGTACGCTGATGTGACGCGGATTAACGCTGATTCTTCATCTGCGTTATCTGCGTTTCTATATCTGCGTTAATCCGCGCACGCGAAGTGTGGTTGCACATTTCCCGATGGGAATCGGCCGATTAGTACGCCTCGGCTAAACACATTACTGTGCGTACACCTAGCGCCTATCAACGTCGTCATCTCCGACGGGCCTGCGCGCGCGAAGCGCGCGAACAATTAACCATTGACTTTTAACTGTTAGCAGTCAAAGGTCAAAAGTTAACGGTCTGCGTGCTTCGCACGCTCGATTCCTCATCTTAGGGGCGGTTTCCCGCTTAGATGCTTTCAGCGGTTATCCGTTCCGAACATAGCTACCCTGCGATGCCCTTGGCAGGACAGCAGGTACACCAGAGGTCCGTTCGTTCTGGTCCTCTCGTACTAAGAACGAATCCCTTCAAGAATCAACGCCTGCAGCAGATAGGAGACCAACCTGTTTTACACAACAGTAGCCACAAGAAGCTGTTAGGTTTTAGCTTTCAGCTTCTAGGACGCCGCCGTTACTGGCGGGATCGGACTGTAACATTATCCGTTCGTTTGTGACGAATGAGGATAGTTGACATTCAGTCTCTACGGCCTTTATGAATTTTGTTAGGAAGGGGGGAATATATTTCAAATCCTCCATTTGTTGCGCCGGAACGACGACGCGTGCTATGGAGTACTTTCCAGTGCAACCCTGCGACGAGCTTCCATGTAACTTTGAAGGATTCCGCTCGTTATGAGGTCGTACCCGAGCCGATTGCCTGGCGGTAAAGCGCGTTTTTGCGCTGGCGTAAGTCTTGGTAACTGTTTTTTCTTTCGATTTCTTTTCATAACTGTATTTTTCCTCATTTTTTCCTCCTAACAAAATTCATAAATTGCCTCGGTATTCCCCTGCTCTTAACTAACAGCTAAAAGCTATAAGCTAACAACTTCGGGATCCACCGATATGAGTCAACTTGATTCCCTTGTATTACTACAAGAGACCGCTGTAATCGATTGGTTTCTTCTCATGATTTCATAGACGAATCTCGATTTTATTTTGTCATTTAAGAGCGGATTCAGACTGTCGAAGAGCTGAACTTTTTACTTTCAACTTTATACTTTTTACTTGTCGAGAAGCTCCGCTTCTCGACGGTCTGAACCCAGCTCACGTAACACTTTAATTGGCGAACAGCCAACATGTTTATTCCTAATCCGCTATTACTAGCGGCATAGACTATACCTTTGTCCTCACATTTCGTATGAAGACACCAACGTGTTATAGAAAGCAATTACTTTCTATCTCGCGCCCGGTCAAGCCGGGCAAACGAAGTCGTTACGGGGTTAAATGACAGTTTGTAATACATTGATGGAATGAGGTTCGGATATACAGTCTCGCAAAAATGCTTCGCATAGTTGCTTGGAATGTATAGCCGATACCCGTCCTGAATCCAATGTATTCGCGTTTCAAGAGAAAAATTCTTCTGAAGGCATCGCTGTAGGAGTTCCTGTTCGGGAAGCGTGAACGAGAGCGTGTTCAGAAATAAACCGTAGCTGTCGTTTCTTCTCCCCCCGTCATCCATGAACCACACGGCAAGACTGAGTGGCGAAGTAAGCAAATCTGCAATATTCTCGGGAACGATTTTGATTCGATTCCGATAAAATATGCGGTGGAGTGATGTCCACCAATCTGCCGTATTTGTCGCAAATCTCCACTGGCGATATGTCTTTCCATATCGCGCGTCCTTTATCTTTACCAGTCTCGGCGTTCCGCGCATAAAGTGCTTGAGTTCGGCGTGCTTCCACAGTACATACTCTTTCTGCTTTTCAGAATGAGTAACTTCAAGCCGAGCCGCAGTTTTAAGCATCGCGATATGAGCGTCGCCTAGAATGGTGCCGATTAGTATTTCTTTTTCTCTTGACGAAATTTTCTCTGTCATCAACTTCCCACGGTATTACCCAGCACTTTCTAACTTCAAGGCAATCGAGCGTATTCTCCATATTTTATCATAATTTCTACGACAAAATCTCTGCTTGAAATCAGAAAGTGCTGGGCTCCACCGTTATGAGTTGGTTTGCTGTAAAGAATTACTCCTTACAGGGGCAAACGCTGTTACCCTTGGGACCTCATGTGTTTGTTGCCTTGCGTTACCGCAAGTATCAGACTATTCCTTCACCGTACTATTGTTGTTACCAACAGATAGTCTTAGGTGCAAGCCGTGTGATACCTCCTTTTATGGAGCATATCTCATCCGCCAAACAGCGGAATCAGTCGTTAGAGGAGATAGGTATTTTGATCATTGTCGCAAAATTTTTACGGCGATTCTTAGACCGCACATTCAAACTGGACAATGTATCAGCCAATTGAGCATTCTTCAAAAGATCTTCTGGAATTCGTATGTTACTTCGCAAAATTCGTAATGCAATACTAATTTGCTTCTTTTTCAGCCTGCTGTAGGGTTGTATGAACTCCAATAGCAGAGCAACATCATGTCTGTCGCGGATGACCCAGTCGTGTGTTGCAAGGACGGTATTCCGTCTATTGCATCTCACCTGACCTATCTTAAATTCGCGGGCGAATTCTTCCAGTAATTTCTTTTCTTTTAGGGTAAGTTTGACTTCAACTCGTACCCTGAAACCAAATTTCTTCTCGCTGTGACGTTCTATGGTTGCCATAATGCAACCATCACCGTCAATGAAACCAGCAAGATATGCTCGTTTAACTTCAACATCTATCTTTCCTACGGCGTTAACCTCCAGCATTAGATGTGATTATAGCACACCTGGGACCTGCGAAACTACAGATCATGTGGATTGGTCTTCACCGTTTTGAGCTTGTTTATTACCCCTATGTTTCCATAAGGGAGAGAAGTTATGTTTTCTCCAGCCCCGGGATGTGTTGAGCCGACATCGCTTGTCGGATTTTTCTGCGATTACTCGCAGGATCGGACTATGTCTTCATCCAGCTGTCATTGCAACTGGAGATTGGCGTGTAGTCTCTACGGGTTTTAACCCAATCTTGTAATACATAGACGGAACTATGTACGGTTGTATCTTTTCTATAAGTAGCGGAATACTGGATGTTTTGAATCGAACTCTCCAATACGTTTTATCTTTGTTCAATGATGCATCCAACCCAATTTCTTTTAGCATCGTTAAAATCTTTTCTTGGTCCTCAACGCTGAACTGTTGAGTATTAAGATAAACATCGGAAGAGCGACTTCTACTGCCGTCATCCATGTACCATATTGCGAGCATCACCGAATCCAACTCCACTTTTGGAATGACTTTCATTCCATTCTGATAGAAGCGCTGATACAACTCTGTTACTTCCGGAAGTGCACGAGTGTAGAAACGATATGCAAGTCTTGTGCCATTACTTCTTCGAAGTTTTGGCATTCCCCGAACGACATTTTTCAGCATTTCATACTTCCATTCCACATATTCACGTTGTGAATATGAATGATTTACTTCGAGAAATGCATCTTTTCGTCCAGGAACGATTCGCACATACCCGTCGCCGAGTAGTGTTCCTATAATGAGTGATTTCTGGAATTGAGTTAATCTTCCCACGGCATTGTCCATACATATATATATTGTACCATTTTCATGGTGGCTTCTGTATGGAGTTCACCGTTATAGCCAATTTGTTTTTGTAGAGAATTGCTCCTCTAGGCACCCCGATGTTTCTTGAGGTTTAACTCAAGAGTTAAGGTGCCGAACTCCGCCGTCGATATGGACTCTTAGGCGGAACTAGCCTGTTCAATTTATCTTTCGATAATTAGACTATATCTTCATCCAGCCGTAATTTTTGATTCCAAGGTTCAATCTTGAATCGGGAAGAAGGTTGAACCTTAAAGCCCAATCAAAAATTACGGCTGGAGGCGGCGTATTATAGCGGTGCTATTCGAACATCGAGCACTCGGGCATCCACTATCTTCATCTTATCTCGCCTGTTGGCGGGACTCGAATCCAGTCGTTACGGGGTCCCACTTTACTTAAGTAGTGGGACTTCCCACGGTATTACGAGAATACGAAAACCTCTTTTGAGGAAAGACCGATTCTCGCTCCACCGTTATAAGCCGCATACTAATTCTATCATTACTGATAGAAGGGACAACAAGACGCTTATTTCAGCGTCCATCCCCGGAGTAGCTTTTAGCAGATAATCTTCCGCCGCATCTAATGCGAACGGTCGGTTCACTATGCCCCGCTTTCGCGTCTGTTCGGCACTTACGCCTTACAGTGAGGCCAGCTTATGCCATTGCACTATCGGCACGGTTTCCATTCGCGCCTAGCTGACCTTGATGGACCCCTTCGTTACTCTTTAGAAGGGTAGCGCCCCACTAAAACTGCCCGCCAGGTACTGTCTCTCGCCGTTTTTGCCGGCGAGGTTAGCCGGTACATTTCAACAGAGCGGTGTTTCATCGGCGACTCCATCCCGACCGAGATCAGGACTTCAAAGTCTCCCGCCTACGCTACGCAGTTAAAACATACAAGCAATACCAAGTTGCAGTAAAGCTTCCGGGGTCTTTTCGTCTAGCTGCAGGTAACCGGCATCTTCACCGGTATTGTATTTTCACCGAACGAGTCTCCGAGACAGTTGCCCAGACGTTACACTATTCAACGCGTCGGAACTTACCCGACACAATCTGTTACTTGTGTTCCGCGACAGAAGCGGAAGTGACCGAGCACACTATCAATAATGTGCTTGGCGGTTTGGCGCGAGCCAAACTCTGCATGTCGCCATGCAGTTCAGGCCATATCATGCCGCTTCCGAAGCGGCCTTGGCGTATGGTCGTTGAGGATTTCCGCAAAAGGCGGATCTTTCCTGCTGATTGTCCGTTGGCCGTCCGTTCTTACGGATTAGGCCGCACCAACAGATTGTTACCTTTCGGTACTGTTGGATACACCGGATGTTCCAGCATATAGCCAAGTTTTCCATCCGCAACGGCGGATGGTCCCTATCTTTAAGGAATTGCGCTATCTTTTGTTAATCTGCATGTCGCCATGCAGGACGAACTCTATCTTCTCCGACTTACATCGGAGCTAGCGTTTGGTTTCTGAGGATTCTTGTGAACTTCGAGGACTCGATGAGAGCCCTCTAGTGATTCTTATCGAGTTTTGCCGTTTTGGCGGCTGTTTCGTTCTTCGATCCAATGATCGCATTTTACTGCTACCACCGCCAAAAAGACGGTGACCAATACAAGGGTTGATCTTCCATCAACGCTTGTTGGAGTGAAAATAAACCAGTATGCAAACCAGCTTAGTCCACCGAACAGAATAGTGGGACCCATATATACACCTCCTTTCTTTTATTTTTCCTCAATGAAGTTCACAAGCTTTCCTGCTGATTGTCCGCACTTCAAGATTTTTACTCCTGTAAAAGTTAAACTTCTACAGCTTGTGAGTACTTGAAGATACTCGGATATTCCAGCATATAGCTAGTTTAGGACATTCCGCTTTTGCGAAATGGGCAGCGTCTTATTTTACTGTTTGAATAGTTTAATTTTGTTTATCAATTTTTACCCATAATCGTCCCAATCCTTTCACTACGCAATTTGACACTTTGTCATATATATTGCGTAATGAAACCTTAGGACGATTATAGTTATCGCCGACATTCACCAGGGCTTATAACAGTCAGCACTACAATCTTGCGACCATAGCACCGCCGTTATTTGACCTTCTGGCATTGGTCAAGTGTCACCCCCTATACATTCTCTTACGAGTTCGCAGGGAGCTGTGTTTTTGATAAACAGTCGCCAGGCAGACTTTAGCTGTGGCCTCGCGCGAAGCGCGAGGAAATCCTAAAAACTAAACTCTAAACCCTAAACAAAACACAAATCAGAAATCACAAGCCCCAAACAACCGCGTTTGAGATTTGAATTTTAGAATTTGGAATTTGTTTAGAAATTAGAAATTAGAAATTAGAATTTCCTTGTGCTTCGCACAAGGCAGGCCTTATTCCGAAGTTACGGCCGCTTTTTTGCCGAGTTCCTTGGAGACCTCTCATTCGTTCGCCTTGCTCTACTCGAGCTGACTACCTGTGTCGGTTTACGGTACGGTTTTGTCGCGTTTAATCTTAGAAGTTTTTCTTGGAAGTCCGATTTGCCATATCCCCGCCCAACTTTGTCTCCGAACAATAGAAATGTGTGCTAGTTAAGAATCTCCAAAAAAATTCTCAACCAACAACACTCTCAATTTCCGAAACAAAGTTAGGCGGGTCTTCTCTGCTCCTTCGACTCGCCATTAAAGGCAGACTCCCGGATTTGCCTGGAAGTCGTCTCCGAGCCAAGAACGTCAAATCCAATAATGCGCACGGCATACTAGACTTCGTCACTCCGTCGAAACGCGCCAAAGTCACGGAATATTAACCGTGTGTCCATCAGGTGCGGCTTTCGCCATCCCCTTAGGCCCGACTAACCCTCCTCTGACAATCATCGAGGAGGAAACCTTAGTCTTTCGGCGTGCGGGTTTCTCACCCGCATTGTGGTTACTTGTGCCAACATTCTTACTTCGCAACGCTCCACCATGGGTCACCCCTTTGGCTTCACTGCAGATGCGAATACTCTCCTACCGCACCTCGCGTAGAACGCGAGAAAATCCCAATAACCAAGCACCAAATTCCAAACAATTGACATTTCTTAATGTCATCCCCGCGGAGGCGGGGAACCAAGAAATCTGGATTCCCGCTTTCGCGGGAACGACTTAAGATAAGTCGTTTGTTTGTGATTTGGGAATTGTAATTTGGAATTTCCTTGTGTTCTACACGAGGCACCCTCAGTTTCGGTACTGCGCTTAACCCCGATTATCTTCGGTGCAGAATTTCTCGATGAGTGAGCTGTTACGCTTTCTTTCAATGATGGCTGCTTCTAAGCCTACATCCTCATTGTCAGAGAAATTCCACTTCCTTGTGATGTACTGAGCGCAGATTTTGGGACCTTAACTGGAGATCATAGGCTCTTCCCTTTTTGACCTTTGGAGCTTAGCCCCCACGGTCTAACTGCCGCATTCTACCCGCATCGCGCGAAACGCGATGCGGAGATGTATGATTTAAGAAGTAGGATTTAAGAAATAAGACTGTCTTATTCATAAATCGTAAATCGTAAATCCTACTTCTCCGCATCACATTCCCTGTGATGCGGGCGCTTTTGGTATTCGAAGTTTGATTGGTCTAACGGTCTTTCGACCTATTTAGACCATCCAGAGCTCTACCCCCAAAAGGAACACACGACGCTAGCCCTAAAGCTATTTCGGAGAGAACCAGCTATTACCAGGTTCGATTAGCTTATCACTCCTTACCACAAGTCATCGCAGAGTATTGCACAGCTCTAGCGTTCGGACCTCCTCCGCCATTTCTGGCGGATTCATCCTGCTCATGGTAAGCTCACCTGGCTTCGGGTCTGATGGATTCGACATATTGTCGCGCTATTAACACTCGCTTTCGCTTCGCCTCCGCGCTCTCGCACTTAGGCAAGCCGAATACATCAACTCGTTGGCTCATTCTTCAATAGGCACGCGGTGACGGCGCTCCGCACCGCAACTATTAACCTTTAACCGCTAACTCTTAACAATAAAGTCAAAAGTTAATAGTCAATAGTTAACGGTCGCGGTGCGAAGCACCGCTCCCACTCCTTGTAAGCATATGGTTTCAGGTCTATTTCACCGCCCTCACCGGGCTGCTTTTCACCTTTCCCTCACGGTACTAGTTCACTATCGGTCTTAAGAAGTATTTAGCCTTGCCGGTTAGTTCCGGCGGATTCCCCCAAGCTATTCGTGTCTTGAGGTACTCAAGAACAGAAGCAAGAAAGATTGTTTGTTTTCATGTACGGGACTATCACCCTCTGGGGTGTCGCTTTCCAGCAACTTCCATTAACAAACAATTTTGTAACTTTCCTCGTATAAATACGACGCTTCTGCCTTACAACACCGCTGCGCAGCAGCGGAATCTCCAATACCCAAGCACCAAATTCCAAACAATACCCAATATCCAAAGCCCGAAATGACATTTCTTAATGTCATCCCCGTGTAAACGGGGAACCAGATTAAACTGGATTTCCGCCTGCGCGGGAATGACTTCAGAAAGTCGTTTGAGTTTTAGATTTGAGATTTGTTTGTGATTTGGAAATTGTGATTTGGAATTTCCGATGCTACGCATCGGTTTGGGCTTCTCCGCGTTCGCTCGCCGCTACTGACGGAATACTTATTGGTTTCTACTCCTCCTGGTACTGAAATGTTTTACTTCCCAGGGTACGCTTCCAGCCGTAATTTCAGTTCCCAAACCGTTAGTTTGGGAGTGTTTGTAGGAGAAGCAGGCTTTGATTTTGAGTGCACTCACGACTACCTGCCGGTTACGAACTTCCCTTGCGCACTGCCGGCATCACAATCGGCTTACACCAATCGCTGGGATCACCAGTTAAGACGGACGGACTTGTCAGATTCGCTTTTCCTACAAAATAACTAACTAAAAGAACTGAAATTACGGCTGGACGAATCGGTTTTACCGAAACAGGTTTCCCCATTCGGAGACCTCCGGATCAAAAGTTGCTTAGCACCTCCCCGGAGCGTATCGCCGCTAGCTCGCGTCCTTCATCGCCTCCTTAAGCCAAGGCATCCACCATACGCCCTTGTTTCCCACCGGGAAACGTATAACCACTGCCGCGCACAGCGCGGAAACTCTAAATCCTAAATCCTAAATCCTAAACAAAACACAAAAGCCAAATCACAAACTCGAAACGGGTCGCGTTTGGAATTTGGGATGTTTGGAATTTAGATTTTGTTTAGAGTTTAGAGTTTAGAGTTTAGGATTTCCGTGCTATGCACGGCCATTAATCCTGCTCCATGGTATCTTTTTCCATGAAGCAATTACCTGTTTACCCGAACAAATTTCTTTCAGAATTTTGTTCGGGATCGGCCGCGCAAATCTCTTCGAGATTTGTTCGGCCATATCCACTTCCGAAACCAAAGACCCCCAATCCGCGATACCGCGGACCGAAAGCGTTTCGTAGGGGGATAACCTCCGCGTCGCTTCGGTAACTCACAACTAACCACCTACCACTAACCACGCGGGAACTTGTTTCTTCCGTTGTCGGTCGTTGGTTATGTGTTGTCGGTTACCAATGCTCTGCATTGGTTTTTGTCAAAGTGTCAGTCGCTCCGTGTGTTGGCTATTCCGTATCCGCGGGGACGAGTGACATTCACTCATCCCCGTAGAAACAGAAAACCCGCTGTCAAAGCGGGTTCACTAAACACGCAATGAAAGCCGCGTTTAGGTCTGCCGCTTTAAAATTAGTTTGGAAATTAACATGTGTGTGTAGCGGTAAGTATAGCTGGAGATGACTTTCTGTCAACCCCGCAGTAGATTTTCGCATGCATTCGCAAATGTCGGCTCTGCTTTTGCTCAAAGATGATGAATTAGTCTCGTCTTTGAGCCATTATTCTTCAAGCCACTGCGAAGCACGTATGCGAAAATGCACTACAAAGCCAACTCCCCTAACGAGAGATGAGTTCCTGTGAAAACACCCCCGAATGAAGTTGGAGGTGTTTTCTAAACGCTAGACGCTTAACGTTTCAATTTACTTGTGATGGGTCTTTATTTCCTCGCGCATCTTTTCAATAAATCCCGCCGCTGCCTGTTGACCGCCAAGGCCAAACGAAAGCCCAAAGGCGAGCGAGAGCGCGACAATAAAGCCGGTAAAGAGCGTCTGTATGAACGGAGCCGCGATGCCAAGTTGGAAAAGCGACATGAGTACCGCAAAAATCCAGATGGCCCATTTTGTCACCGAACCAAGAAAGTTCGCTGACTTTACGCCAGCTGCCATGGCTGCGCCTACAACGACCCGCTGCATCGCCGAAGCGATAACGACAGATACGAGCAAGATAAGCACGGCAACGATGACTTGCGGGAGGTACAGAAGCACTACTTGATTGAGGAAATTGTTTACCTGCGTTAAACCGAGCACATCAAGGGAGGCGACAAGGAAGACGATAATGATAAACCATTCGATGAGCGCGCCGACAAAGCGCCCGGAATCGAGATTGAATCCGGCGCGGCGGAGCACGTCATCGACTTTCGCGCTGCGGAGCAGATTGTCCACTTTGAGCGACTTTATGATCTGGTTGACAACCTGGCCAAGGAGCGAACCAACCGCCCAACCAATGACAAAGATAACAATTGCCACGATGAGATTCGGTATGAGAGAAACAACGCCTTCTCCGAGGCTACTAAACGAATCTCTGAAGCTTGAACTCCATGTTTCAAACATAGAAAACTTGGAATCTTTCTCCGAAAAGCAGGCTTGCCGGAAAAAGAAACGGTTAGGAATGAATAATGTTCAGCCAAACAGTAGACCGCCTTCTTGCGAAGATGACCTAATGCGACCTTATTTGGCTTTAAGGGACTGTTGCCGAATGGCAAAATCGTCGTTTTTGCCACGCAGAAATAAGGGTTATTTTGGACAAAAAGTGACAAAAACGCTATTCGGCAACAGTCCCTTTAAGTTCCACGTTTGAATTATACCACGTCTAGGGGCGGCGTTGTGGATATCTTGGCTACACCAGCAACCTACGACGAACAACCCATTACCGCCAGAAATATGGCTTTCCTTCTTGTCGTTAGTGGTAGGTAGTCAGTCGTGAGTTGCCGGAGCAAAGTGGGGGCTACAGAGCGACTTATTCCCACACCAAGCTTTTTGGTGTGGAGATTTACCCGGCACTTTAAAACATTTAGAATTCTTCGCGAGGCAAAACGAACGGGGTGAATTCTAAAGTCTTACGAGAATTATGGTTCTGCAGTTAACGTGCTGGGTTTCCGCCCAAGCTCTACCGGAGGAAGACCCAGTTTATCCAACACGACAACATGAGGATAATCAAGCACGTCGCGCACTAGTTTATCGTACAGACCGAGGCGATAGTTGAACTCACCCGTCTCGAAAGCGGCATATTGGAGCTCTTTGCCGATTTCCGATTCAAGAGTTTTCATCCGGTGCTCAACGGAGGAACGCCGTAAGTGGTCCCCGACGATGAGAATGTCGAGCCGGCTTTCCGGGTCTTGAATGAAAGTGCCGGCGATAATGAGGAGCTTGATCTTCCCGGTAGATGAAAATCTTCGGGCGATTTCGTCTCCTTTGACGAGACTGGTATTCAAAAGAAGCCGCCGGAGCTCCTGCAAATACGGAAACGAGGCGTTCAGCACAAAGCCGGACACTTTCTTTCTCACGAGAGTACGCTTGCCGTGTTTACCCCTATTTCTTTTCGCGACTCTCGCAAAGAAAAATTTGTTTCTGATAAGTCTTATCTGCCGAAGGGTTGAGAGTTCCTGCCGCGCGGTGTACAGCCCCCCTCTAATCCTCCCCGCCACTGCTTCAGCGGTAAATGGAGTTTCCGGATTGAATAAGAAAAGGCGCAGGGTTTTTACCTTGTTTTCGGAGCCAAAGAGTTTGCCCAAAACATCCATAGCTTATAGCTGTTAGCTTATTAGCTTATAGCTTCAAGAAAAAACTTCCTTCTCCTTTCTCCTCTTTCCAAGGAGGAGATTGAGAGGTGGTCGTCCCCCTTACAAAAGGGGGTGTCCGAGTCTTCGAGGACGGGGGTTGTATCTTCCCAAAAGCTAAAAGCTATCAGCTAAAAGCTTTTCCAGTCTAGCACCGCTCTTAAATTGCGCTAGGAGTTGACACAGTAGCCAGCAGATGCTTCTATGTGTAGGTGAAAATGCACTGGACGAAGCCTTGAATGCGACAGGGATACTCACTAAAAAGCTTGGGACAGAAAAGTTTGGAGACCCTCACTAAAGTACGAGCCACATCAACACAAACCGCCCCGCAGGGATTCTCTGCGAGGAGGTTTTTCTTTTACTAGAAGATAGAACCTAACAGCTAGAAGCTTACTTAAGTGTAACTTTCCCTCCAGCCCCCTCGATTTTCTTCTTCAGCTCTTCCGCTTCCGCCTTCTTCACTCCTTCCTTGAGTACCTTAGGAGCCGCGTCTACGAGGTCCTTCGCCTCCTTCAAACCCATTGCAAGCGCCTCCTTGACTACCTTGATGACCGCAATTTTCTGCGCGCCGGTATCAGTAAGCTCTACCGTAAAGACGGATTTCTCCTCTCCACCTTCTGTCGTAGCCCCCGCACCTCCCGCCGGAGCGGCAACTGCCATCGCTGCGGCAGACACGCCGAATTTCTTTTCCAATGCCTTTACAAGTTCGTTGAGGTCAATGACGGACATCTTTTCCACTGCTTCTACAATCGCCTTAAATTTCTCAGGCACCTCTATGTTTTGAGTTTCGTCTGCCATAGTGTTGTGAAATACTAAATTTTAAAATCTAAATCCTAAACAAAACACAAACCACAAAATTTAAAACTCAAACGAATCCGTTTGGAATTTGGAAAATTGGAATTTAGAATTTGTTTAGAGTTTAGAATTTAATTTTTAGAATTTTTAACTACTCATATAAACATATAATTGACCGACCGACCTATTTTTTCACCTTTGCAATTTGGTCGAGCGCCACCACGAACCTCTGTATCGGCGAGTTAACGAGGTTGGTGAACTGTGCGAGGAGCGTCTGCCGCGACGGAATGCTTGCGAGGGCGAGCGTCTCTTTCTCCCCGATAAATTTCCCCTCAAAGATGCCCCCGATGAGGTGAACGGCTTTTTCCAGCTTCTTTTCAAGTCCGAAAACCTCGCGCGCAGGAGCCGTCGTATCATTCCCGTTTTCAAGATACGCGACTGCCACTTCCCCTTGAAGGGAGGGGAGCTTCCCCTCCTCTTTCCCACCTTCAAGAGATTTCCGGATAAGCGTCTTCTTCGCGACAAAGTAGCCGACTCCTGCATCGCGAAGCTTTCGCCGGAGCGCTTGTGCATTTAGAACGGTGAGTTTGTGAAATTGCACGAACGCGACCGCGGGAGACGTGGTGAAAATACCCCTTAACTTTTCCACTATTTCCGCCTTTTTCTGTTTGGTGATTGCCACACAAAGAAGCGTTTAGCGGTTAGCGTATAGCGCCTAGAAAACTAAACGCCGGACACTACCTGCTTCACACCGCATTAATTTCGACCTAAGGTCTAGAGAATTGCCGGAAATCCGGCTGTCTCGGCAGGAAATTAAGTCCTTCATAACATCAGAACACCCGCTGTCCTTGACCTTGTGGCGACAAGGTTACCATGCCGCAAGGAATTGTACAATCGGAAAATACTGCGGTACAACTGGCTTGCCGTAGACAATAGTAGGACTTACGCGTTTGATGTCATTTCCGTGAAGCTTGTCCCCGCGGAGGCGGGGAATGGGAATGAAGATGTAGCATTTCAAGGCCTGGATTCCCGCCGTAGTCTGCCCTCGACCTCATCGGGGGCGGGAATGACAGAATGGGAACATAGCTATAATTCGTCAAACGCGTAAGTCCTAAATAGCTACCTTTTGGAAGACCCCGATAAGCTGGGAGTAATTCTCTCTGGCTTGGCGCCATGTCCCCAGAATGGTGAGTAGGGAAAAACTGATAAGGAGAATAAGCACAAAGCCCGAAGCAAATCTCCAAAACGCTCTATCCAAAAGCTTGCGCATGATTAATAGTGTACAGGACAACTGGAACTGGTAACAAGTGACTGGAAATTGACTGGAACGCATAACGTGTTACTAGAACCGAGACAAGAGAGAAGCAACGGAAAACAGGCAACGACACTTGGATTGTTGTTCCAGTTACCGTTACCTGTCCCAGTTACAAGCCTTTCTTCAATTACTGCGTATTCAACTGCTGTTGAAGCGTTTGTATTTGCATCAGAGCATCCTCAATTTGCTGGTCCGGATTACCGATTTTGCCTCCCACTTCATTGAGTTTCGCCCGCGTCTTCGGGCCGACGGTGCCATATCCCTCGTCACCAGGCTTGGCGATGCCGTGCTTTACTTGGAACCTCTGTATTGCCTTGAGCGTTGCAGGACCAAAGAACATGGTTTCATTTCCGGGCGACCCACTGCCGGTCGCGGCAACCGTTGTATCAACGTCGCCGTTAAGAATTTTTTGCAGTATCTTCACTTCAGCATTGGTGACGCCTTTTCTCAAGGAACGTGACGAAATTGTGCCGAGAGCGGCGGAGCCTGGAACTCCGGCAGGAGACGGAGGGGCGGCTGGCGAAGATGCGCTTGGAGCTGCGGCTTTACCGACAAGAGAATTGAGAATCTTTCGCGTGAGCGGGCCGACATTCCCATATCCGCTGTCTCCCGGCTTTGCAATGCCGTACTTCACCTGGAACTTCTGAACCGCTTTGAGCGTGGCGGCTCCGAAGAAATCGGTTTCGCTCCCCGGCGAGCCGAACCCGGTTGCGGCAATTCTAGTATCGGGGTCGCTGTTAAGAATTTGCTGCAAGATTTTTATGCCCGGGTTGGTCATTCCTTTTGAGAGGGCGCGGTCAATTGTGCCGGCAATGGCGCTTGCGGCCGGAGTTCTCGTTACTGCAGTTGTTGCCGCCGGAGCAGGAGTAGTCGCAGGAGCCGGGGTCGTTGGTGTCGGTGGCACATAGACATACGCGCTTCCCCCTCCTCCACCCCCGCCACCGCCTCCTCCTCCACCACCTCCGCCGCCGCCCACTGTGCCGCCGGTGGTGCAAGTGCCGGCATCAACCGAGATGGTAAGTGTTTGAGATGCGAGGTACGCCGGACTGTCAAAGGTGTACGTAACGAGCGAATCGGTGCAACTGCTGGTCGTGGTTACGGAAACCGACCCGCTTGTTGAAAGCGTACGCCGGCTGGTTGATGTAACTCGAAGAAACGAGTTCCCAGGCATGAGCACCGTAAAGTTGTCGCTTCCAACTGAAATTGACTCAAGGACCGCGCTTGGAGCGGCAACCGTGAGGGTGATTCCCCCGACCGTGATAAGCGTATCGGTGGAGCCAAGCGTCACATCGTTATACGCGGCATTGCTTACGGCGGGAAAGACACCAACGAGGAGCACCAGTACGACTGTAAAGAGAAACTTTAATTTCATAGTGTTCGTCGGCATGAGCTAGTAATAATAAGCCATTACTCATCTCATGCTTATCGAACGGCCCAGAAGTTAAGAGTGCCGGAGGGCGTATTGTTGCCACCGGTAAGGTTCGAGATTTCCACTGAAATAGTATTTACGGCAGTACTTGAGGCAGATACAATCACAAAACCTGCGCCAGCGCCAACAGGAACGGTAACACCAGTCGCTAGCGAACTGGTTGCCTGCACAAAGACCTTGTATGCGGTTGTGATTCCGGTCGCAGCAGCGCAATTACGAAATGCCGTAGTGCTCGCGGTAATGGAGGTTTGGGCAATATCGCATGTCCCGAAAATCATTCCGGCAAGCGTGGAACCGGCTCCAAGCGTAAGATTGGTCGTGCTGGCAACTGATGTGCTGAACGAGGTAGATGAAGCATAGGGAAAGAACGAAGCAATACTTGAGGTGGCCAGATAGCGCGCGGCAGTCGGGGTAGAAGTTGAGATAAGGTTTCCTGAAGAATCAATGGAGGTAAGCAAATCAATGCCCAACCCAGAGAGAGTAACGGTTGAAGAGGTCGCGATGAAAGCGGCGGTAGAGAGTGTACCCGAGACAAGGCCATTGCCCTGTACCGAGAATGTTGCTCCAGGAGTCGTCGTTCCTACACCAACTGTGCCAGCGGTGGTTGCCAAATAGGCGCTGGTCGTCGCGGTGAGTATGCCGCCAACGGTTAGCGTACTACCAAATGCCGCCGTACTCGAACCAAAAAGTCCACCCGAAGAATCTATAAAGAGGAGCTTCGGGCCGGCAACGTTTGTTCCATTCAGAACATCAAGAAGATGGCCGGTTTGACCCGAGAATCCGACTATTGAGAGCGGAATAGATGCAGTTGTTGTTGCTTCAAGCGTAACCAACGATTTGCCTATACCTTGCTGCGTCGTCGTACCGAGCGCAAGATGCCGGAGCGCCAAATTATCAAGTTGAATGCGGTTGGTGCTCAAGAGAAGACCGCTTGAAGTCGTACCGGTGGTAAACCAATCGGTTCCGTCAAAAAGCCGCAGAACTTTGCTTGTGGAGTTGTAATACACCGTTCCCTGCGTTACGCCTGTCGGGTCGGATGTCTGCGCCGAAAACAGGATGGTACCGGCGAGGCTGTTGGCGGTTGCATTACCGACCGTGAGACCGCCGCGGAGTTCAACATTACCGCTTGAACCGGTGGTCGTTGACATACCATTGACATACAAATCGTTGCCGACCTCAAATGAATTCGTGGTGGAGGCGTTGCCGGTAACGATGATGGCGTCTCCGGCGGCGTCCCCGAGGGTTACTGCGCCGTTTAATACTGAAGCGCCGGTAATGGTCAGCGTGCCCCGTGTCGCAAAGTCCCCATTTGAACCAGTCGTGGTCGCATAGCCGTTTACATACAGGTCATTCCCCACCTCAAACGAATTGGTGGTGGAGGCGTTGCCGGTAACGATGATGGCGTCTCCGGCGGCGTCTCCTAGAGTTACAGCCCCATTCAACGTACTTGCTCCCACAGCCGTAAGTGTTCCTGCAGTTTCAATATTTCCGCTCGAACCGGTAGTCGTTGCCCTGCCACCGACCGTTAAGTTGCCCGTGAGCGACTGCCCCGTTGACGAGGCATAAACCATCGTGGTCAAACCAGTAAGCGTTGAGGCGCCCGTAACGGAGAGCGTGCCATCGGTAGTTATACTGGTGCTTATCGTGGTTGCGGCCCCGACTGAAATACCGATAAAAAGAGTCGAGAAAATAAGCGAAAGAGCGACAGAGCGCATCATGTCGCCTTTCCCATTGCTTAAAAATCGTTGCATACATTCTTACACTTATTTTGATAAAACTTTCTCTTTTTGCTCTTACCAACAAGAAAGAATAGAGCGCGCTTTATTCTTCTGACGGAGAAAAAGCGGAGCAATGCCTGTTTATTATACTCCTCATGATTACGCAATAATACCGACTTATCCACAGGTATTGCGGCAACGAGACAAAAACTCCCCCTTACAAAAGGGGGTGCCGGAACAACCCTCCCCGCCGAAGACGGCGGTACTCCCTTTTTTAAGGGAGATTCTGATACGGCGGGGGTTGTCTCCCCCTTAACAAAGGGGGTGCCGAGTCTGCGAGGCGGGGGTTGTCTTACTTCACCGTCTCCAGGAGCGCTTGAAAGCTTGGTTCATTGGGAATTGCCCGTAACCCTTCCTCTAAAATTGCTTTCGCTTTGCCGTTGTCCTTTAGCGCGTACCGATACAGTTCAAAAAGACGCATATACCGATAATTGGCCGAAGGGTCTATGTCAATTGCCAAGCGGAAATAGCGTACGGCTTTAGTATAGTCCTTGAGATAATCTCCATGAATAACGCCGAGGCTGTCGGCCACCATGGCATTATTTGGCATGAGCTTTAAGGCATATTCATAGGCCTCTTTTGCCCCTTCATAATCCTCAATTCCCTTCCGTTTAAGGCCAAATTCTGCCCACAGAGCACCATTTTCTGGGCTTTTTTTGATGGATTCAACCAGTTTTGCTATGGACTCCTTGATTAAGGAAGCGTCCGCGGGAGAAAAACTTGCCGGAATGACAATCGTCCGGTTAAGCGATGGGGCGGAAGCGGACAGCGTTGTCTCTCTCTCTGGCATTGCGGGGGTTTGGGTGGCATACTCGTAGTCTATATCAATCCCCGGCGAAACAACCACTTTTGCTTCCCCGCTGCTAGTTGCCGACGTATCGGACGCTGGCGAGGATGGTGGCATAGGAGTACCAGACTCCCTAACCCATAGAGGGCCGGTGCGGATACTCCAAAGGAGTGCCCCCGCAAGCGCTACTCCGCCTATAATGAAAGCAATTCTTTTTGCCACCATAACGGGCTGTAGTATACCCCCACACTAAATTTGCGGCAAACTTGCGGGGGTATATCCAATCTTCTGTCATTCCCCGCGAAGGAAGATACAACCCCCCGGCGCATCGGAATGCGTCCGCCCCCTTTATTAAGGGGGATAAATTCCTCTCCCTCTTTTGTGGGCAACGCAAAACCCCCTCCGACCGTAGTCGGAGGGGGTTTGCTGTTAGCCAAAAGTCACAAGCAGTCGGCTAGACAAGAACTTCATTAGATTGCCTTCTCGGAGGCCTGCGTTGATACAGAGCCCGTCGGAGTAAGGAGCGAACCGCTCTTGTCGTAGATGGGGATACCGTAGCTGTTGGTCCAGTCGAGGTTTGTCTCGGTTGTTGCCGCGGTAGTCGGACTTGTCGTTGAGAACGGTGACCAGATGAAGTTGTTCGTTGACGACGAGAATATGGGGTTGTTGGCAGAGTTCAGCGGATTGACGCCGGTGGTGCTTGCCAAGAGACCGGTGACACCGAAGACAGGATATGCCGTGTCATTGAGCAGTTTGACGTTCAATGAGTTGGTTCCTGCCGCCATGCCGGCAACGGTTGCCGACAAGACATATTCCTTGCTGCCTCCTGCCGGGACTCTCCTCGCCTCGTTGGCGCCGAAGACTACTTCAACGGCATCCAAGACAATACCCGCGGTCTCTACATCGGTCGCGTTGACTGCCGAAGCCGCGAGCACGCCCGCGCCGCGGAGTTCAAAGCTCTGGACATTGAAGCCGCCAGGGCCTGACGTTGAGATGCCGAAGCTCACTTTGTAGAGCATCATGTCGCTTGAAGTATCAGGGTTGGTGACGGTGAACTTGTAGACCGGGTCGCCGGTAACAAGCGAGTTCGCGCCGAGGTTCGTCACGCGAACCGTCGGTACGTTTTTGAAGACGCGTACGCCGTTTGTCGTGACATCGGTCGTGTAACCCGAGACGTTGGCTCCCGAATCAAGGCCGGTCGCGTAGTTTCCGTTGACGCCCGTGTTGGCACCGTCGTAGGTGACCGAGAGGAACGCGCCGTATCCGCCGTTGCCCGGCGTGCTATTAGAGTTGGTGTTCGCGTCATGTCCTCTAAGGTCGCCTTTAACCACAACTGTTTTTGCTCCTGAAGGACCTTTGCCGAGTTTGACGCTGGAGAGTACGGACGAAGTCGCGTAATCGGTGTCAGCTCCGAATTGAGCTTCGCCGACCTGCACACCGTCTACCCACAACGTGACTTTCCTGTTTTCAAGGTCAGCCGGAGAGTTTGAAGCGACATTTCCAAGCTGGAGCGCGATCTTTTGAAGCATGAGTTCTTCCGTAAGGTCGGCTTCAAATCTGAAGGCCGCGAGGGGAACATTAAGCGTTCCCGCCTTTACCGCGCGGTAATCGTACGCACTCGAGCTGTCTGCGGCAACAGTGTAGGAGCCGCCCGCAGACGCCGTCATGACGTTGCCCGCTCCCAAATTGAAGGTTTCCGTAATAGTTTGAGCAGAAGCGAGACCGGTTGCTCCCGTATACCCTCCGTTGCTTGCCGTTGCGACAATACCCCATTGATAGGTGCTCGCTGCGGTACCGCTCTTAAGGTCGCAGGTAAGCGAGAGTGTCTTGGAGGTACCTTTGGTAACAATGAGTCCGTTGCCGTCAAACACAAACTGCGTGGTGGAAGAGACAGCCGACGGATTCTTCACGTTTGAACCGGTTGTAAGCGAGGTGCCGGTTTTTGTTCCGTCACGAAGCTGACAATTGGTAACATCTGACGCCGTGCCGTTCGTAGAGTAGTCAAGCGGTAGTGTCGTTACGCGGATGTCTTCGCCTGAAGCCGTAGCGTCAAGCAAGTATCGCGCAAATTCTATCTGCTTTCCACCGGCGATGACGGTCTGGGCCGGCGGCTGACCAAGGTTGCTTACCGTAAGGTCGCCTGACTTTAGGGTCATGGTCGCAAAAGTAAGAGCAGATATCGGGGCCGGAGTGATTGTCTTCCCTGTCGTAAGTCCTCGCACGGTCGCGAAGTCAGTTGACGGGGTAGTGGACGCGGTGATGGTCGTGTTGTTGTTCATATCAGTACCAATCTTTCCTTTGAGGAAGTAGGTATTCTGACCGACCGGGAAGGTAACCGTATCAGTGAAGACAAAGGAGCCCTCTCCGGAACCGGCGGTATTTGAGCTGTCAGCCGCGGTGCCATCCACAGGGCCTGCGACAACGGAACCGTTTGCGTCAACAATCGTTATGTTCGTAATGTCATCAATGTCATCCGCGTCGTTGTCTCCGAGGGTCATGTTGAATCCAAGGCGCCCTACGGAAATCGGCTCTCCTTTAACGTCCGCAATGAACGCGCCAAGGGGCTGATTCTGGGTGTTAATCGCGATGTTCTGCGCCGGAGCGGCATTTGATGTTGAGATGTTTATCGTGCCGACGTCAATCGTAAGCACGGCTCCATCATAGTAGTAATCATCCGCGTTGTGAACGTCCGCGCCATCGACTGTTGCGGCGGCGGCGTCAAAGTCCGGCATAATGCCGTAGCCGTAGAGTTCTCCGACAAGGTCAATGTCGGTTCGCTTGGCGATATCGAAGTCAACTTTGCGTCCTGAACCGCCGATGACATCGCCCTTGATGGAGATTTCTTTTGAAAATCCTTTTTCAAGAACGATTCCGGAGCCGAAGCTCGCGGTATAGTACTGTCCGCTGTCGGTTACTACCGGGTCGTATGCCGTACCTTCAACGTAAATCTTGATGTTGGCAAGGTCAGCCGCACCGGCAGATTCTGTTTGATTCCACTTTACCGATCGAAGTCGGACATTCTCCGCAGAACCCGCGGTGATGCGGATTGACGAGAAAGTGTATCCGGTGATGCCGACTTCTTTCGTCACGCTGGTGCCCGGGTCAAGAGAACCGCGAGCCGCCGTTACGGTGCCGATGGTAAGTCCTTCGTTGATAGTCTGGGCTGTGCCGGTAATCGGGAAAGAGCCGCTGACCGTCGCTCCCGTGTTTACTTGAACGAGAGAGAGCGCGGCGGACATGCCCGCGTGCGCGGCCGTACTTGATGTCGGACGGTTGCCCGCAATCGTCATGGTGCGCGACTGACCCGCCTTCACAACGAAGGACTGGGTGAGTGTCGTCTGGTGTTGCGAGTTCAATGTCTTTGAAAGACCGACCTGCGCGCCGGTTTCATCAAGAAGGATAATGCTGTCAAAGATGGCATCAACCGCCGGACCGACTCGTTCCACGACCAAGCCGTTGACCGTTACATCAGAAGAACCTGCGGTAAAGATTACATTGGTGAATGGAATGCGAGCCGCCTTAAGCGGCGCAAGTTGCGCCGCAGGCTGTGTCGCTGACTTGGTAACGGCAAGACCTGTTCCTGCCGGAGTTACCGGAGTGGTCGGGGTTGTCGGTGTAGTCGGAGTGGTCGGGGTTGTCGGTGTAGTCGGAGTGGTCGGGGTTGCCACGGAGCCGCTCATGCTGTTCAGCTTAGCGCGAGTGGCCGCTCCTACGAATCCGGTGCCCGAGGTAAGACCAACCGGGGTAAGGACTTCGGACGCGTATTTATTTTGGAACGCAACTACAGCCGCCCTGGTGGCTGGCCCGAAATACATTGTTTCATTTCCCGGAGATCCAGATCCCGACGCGGATACTTGCGTAGCAGCGTCCATGTTAAGCAGCATCTGGAGTTGTTTAACATCTTCTCCCGTGGCGCCTACGGTGAGGTTGCGGGTAAAGATGTACCCGGTACCCATAGTCGGCGCCGACGGCGTGCCACCCGTAAGCGACGCGCGCACGTTGCTGACTGTGCTCGCATCAGCTCCAAAGGAATTGAGGAGCGAAATAATCGCGTCCACTTGGGCAGCTGTCAATGCGGCGCTCGCGGTCTGCACTCCCACTCCCGCAACAAGCGTGAGTGAAAGCATAAGGCCAAAAACGCTCGCGATAATTGTGTGTTTTTTGGATTTACTTGTCATAATGTGTGGTTAATAGTTAAGAGCACCACTGCGCGGCGTACCGCGCTTGTTGCCCTCTTTCCGATTCGGAGCGGGTCGCTTGCCGCGACACCCTCGTCACCGAAACAATGAAGACATTAGTTTTCGACTCAAAAACTAATGCGATTCCGTAATCTGCTTTGCCACGCTTCGATGTGTTGCGAAACGTGGCGATTTTTACTAACCCGTCGCTGCTCCCTTTTAACTTAAGCGTCAAAAGATGGCAACAGAGCGGTTTAGTTTTGAGTGAGGAGGGCGGCCGGTCTTTCTGCGTGATTCAGAAATTGCGCTTGTGGAAAACACTATGCCGACTCTATTTCTTTCGCGCGTAGGCGCGGGGAACAAGTCGAAAGTTGTTTTGAAAGCGCGTTGAGGAAGTCGGAACAAAGTCTGCACTGCTGCAGTTACAATTTCAGAAGAAAATTAACTAGAAAACTATGCTTTTCCTGACGTATTCTATTGTCAACGAACCTCTCTCTTCGCGTATCAAGTGTTCCCGAATCTCACCGAAGCACAGGGTATAGTGCCACCAGACCAGAAAAGTATGGCACACTAAGTTTCAAGGTCAATTATACGGTGTGACGAGATAGCTGCAAAACAGATTCTGTGGATAACTTAAAACGGCGCGGAACAAAGGCATGAGGCCTTTGTTGCGGCTTTTTTAAGATATATTCCACGCAAGCCAGTATTGCACAGCCAAAAAACAAAGTCAACGAAACAATCATTCTTGAGATTCCGCCATAATCCGCGTCCGAATAACGGCAAGTGGATACAATTTCACTGTAGAAAGCAATGGCTGGCTTTGTATGAAATAATCACTGTCAGAGCGTATACGCCGTCCATCAATTCAGCGCCTAGGCCAGAGAAGCTTAACCCCTCTATTTAGGGCCATTTTTCAAGCATCTAGCCACTACTAACCTTGTCAAAATGCACCGGTACGTTAAAAATTCCCGGCAATCGCCCTGTACAGCACCTCTGGTATCTAGACGAAACACAAGGCGTAACATGACAAAACTTCTAACAAAAACAAAAACTTGACACACTTCGACCCTTATATGGTGGTGTCATACGACCTAAAATTTCTCAAGGACAGTGAATGGTAGCGATGTAAAGGACAGATATATCACCTATATATTACCCGGTCTTAAGATGGTTTATAATCTTCGGCGATGGAATACCGACTCCAACGGCGTTTCCCGCTTATCTTAAGGACACCGTGCTGCACCATTTCTATGAGAATTCTCTGTATGGTCTTTTCGCTACATCCTTGTATTGAGACAGAAAAGTCTCTCACTGTAGCGCTATTTCTGTCTCGGAGGATAGAAACAATCTCTTGTCTCCTGCTCTCCTTAACCTTCTCTCTATTTCGAAAAAATGTAGACTGACTTTTGTCCTTATGCTTCTGTCCTTTTTCCTCTAATGCCTCGGCCACTTTATCAAGGACACTGTCCTTTACATACTGCTGTCCTTTAGAGGTATTTCTCTGGTCTCGGTGAAATTTGTCGAATTCTGCCACGGAATGTAAGGTGGCATTCGTTTCGTGTCCTGCTTCTCCCGTTAAATCGCCTTGAGTGGGGGTTTTGTGTCTGATCTTCGTCTCGTGCAGAAGTATATCCCCCGGTATTCCAAAAAAAGCATTCGTGAACGGCAATGAATAAGTGGGCGGGGTAGATATCCGCCATCCGCCTTCGAACAAAGCAATAAGATTTTCAATTTCACCCTTCAGAAGAGAGAAATTCATAGGCGAAACAAGGTCGGCAATGTGAGAAAGGTTAAGAATGGACAATAGGCGAGTCATCTCCGAATACAAATCTTGAAAAGACGGAATGTCTTGAACAATGTTGTGCGCTCGGAGCGAGAGAACACATTCTAAGAGCCGGGAAGAGCTCGCTCGCATGTTCCACTTTAATGGTTCTGAATCGTTAAATGAGTGTGTGACAAGATAGACGGCGGCAACCAGCCGTTCTGTCTTTTTGAATAGAAACAAGTGATATTGGTCCTCGTGTAAAGCACTTATCGGTGTCCTGCTATTAAGGACATCAAGAGCTCGTTCTGTTCTATTGTGCTGACGCGGATGCATGGAAATTCTTGATAATGCTGGAGAAAGATATATCTTGGAAACGAAGTGGTAAAGTCGAATTAGCCAAGTAAATAAAGGGGAATATCTGAATATGGGGCCAATAAATTATGACTATGCCGATTATGCCTATAAAGGACATAAGATGAATATGCACTGGTAGGCAATCTATGTCCTTTATGCTAAAGACATCACTCGCAGCCCTTTACGACTCATGTCTTATTAGATATCTCCGGGAAATTGAAAAGGACATATGTCTATTATCGTATCGTATACGCGAATTGCAAGGTTATAAATAATTTCAACACTAGCAAAAGCAGGAGTGAAGAGGGGCGATGCATGAAAGCTGTGTTTCTGACATCTTTCGCGAGGTGTGCATACGAAAAGTAGCGTCACGCGAAGATGTCAATTGTTCGCGCGCGGCAATTAGAAAGTGTTTAATAACCTGCCATGGACATTATTTGTGAGGCCATTTCGCATCGTCGTACAGTAAGCGTGATATACTAGAATCTGTTTCACTAAAAGACGCGTGTGTGTGCCGTGAAATCTACGCAGCGAAAAACGCGAAACGTGAGGAGTTGAAGCTGTGCTTCAGTGAGGGGGTGACGCGTTTTGCAGCAGGAGATTTCACGGCACAATGGCGGACTTTTTAGTGAGACAGGTTCTACTATTTAGTACGTATATGGCGCGAAAAAACAAGGAAGGGAAAGGCGGGGGATTCCTTCGCGAAGAGACACTTCGAGGCGTGCTTGCGGTCCTGTTTTTTACATTTGGACTGGTACTTATATTTGTAGCTTTTGGCAAAGCGGGCGGAGGAGGCAGAAAAATCCACGAATGGTTGACCGGTTTTGTCGGCATTGGTTTCTATCTGCTGCCGTTGCTTGCATTTTTCCTTTCAGTGGGATTGCTTCGCGCGCTTCGAGGGCTCTTCCCAATAAAGAAGACAATAGGAGCGTTCGTGCTATTCTTGTCCGGATTGGGAATTGTTGAACTCCTGTTCCCTACGGAGGGGGGTTGGTTTGGAGCGGTACTCTCTTCTCCGCTGTCTCGCCTTTTTGAGGTATATACATCAGTTGTGCTCCTCGCGGCAATGTTTGTCATGTCACTGCTCGTTATGTTTGAAGCTTCGATACCGGTTGGCGCGCTGCACGCGCACTGGAGAGCCGTCTTTTGGAAAAGAAAGGAGGCGAAGATAAGCGGACTTGAAGCGGCTGGCGCTACACAAGCGCATGAGCTGACAGAGGAAGAGAAGCAGACGGAAGAGACGGAAAGATTTAACGACGTCTCGGTAACGGAAAGAAAAAGGGTGAAACAGGCCGTCCGAGACGACAATGCCGAGTTGCCGACAGTAACCTCTGCCATGCTCTCATGGCCAAACTGGAGAACGTATGCTCCCCCACCGCTAACACTCCTTGAAGCCGACAGAGGAAAACCCGGAGTGGGGGATATAAAAGCAAACGCCAATATCATCAAACGTACCCTGCAGAATTTTGGTATTGAGGTCGAAATGGATGAGATTTCAATCGGCCCGACGGTGACGCGCTACGCCTTGAAACCCGCGGAAAATGTGCGCCTTTCAAAAATTGTTGCGCTACAACGCGAGCTCGAACTTGCGCTTGCCGCGCACCCTATTCGCATTGAGGCCCCCATACCGGGGAAATCACTCGTCGGCATAGAAGTGCCGAATAACATCAAAGCAACGGTAGGTCTCGCCACGATGCTCGGAAGCGCCGAATTTACCGCGTCGGACAAACCGCTTCTTATGTCGCTTGGAAGAGACTTGGCGGGCAAGGCACATTTTGCCAATCTCTCAAAAATGCCGCATGCACTCATCGCGGGCGCAACGGGCGCCGGAAAGTCCGTAACCCTGCATACCATCCTCACTTCCCTGCTCTTCCGCAACGCTCCTGAAGATTTGAAGCTCATTTTGATTGACCCTAAGCGCGTGGAACTCACTCTATACAACAAAATCCCGCATCTGCTCACCCCCGTCATCACGGACGCCAAAAAAGCGATTCTCGCGCTCAAATGGGCGGGAAAGGAGATGGACCGCCGTTATGACGTCTTGGAATCAGAATCGGTCCGGGATATCCACTCATATCACAAAAACATAGTGGAACCGGAGTACAAAAAACTCGAAAAGGAAAGGGCGACAAACGTGGATAGCAGCGAACTCTCTCTGAAAGCGCCCGAACGAATACCCTTTATCGTCATCGTGATTGATGAGATTGCCGATATCATGGCAACATATCCAAGAGAGCTTGAAGCGGCTGTTGTGCGTTTGGCTCAGATGAGTCGAGCGGTGGGAATCCATCTTCTCCTCTCAACGCAGCGGCCGTCGGTCAACGTTATCACCGGACTTATCAAGGCAAACATTCCCGCGCGCATAGCGCTCCAAGTCGCCTCGCAGGTGGACTCGCGCACCATTCTGGACACTGGAGGCGCCGAGAAGCTTCTCGGCGCCGGAGACATGCTCTTCCTTTCGGGAGAAATGTCAAAGCCGGTGCGTTTACAGTCCGCTTTCATCTCCGAAACGGAGGTGAAAAAGGTTACGAAATACCTCCGCGAGGAGTACAAGGACGATGTGCCGCAAGAGCTTTCTCTTATCGGTAGAGATGGGAGCGATGTATCTCCGGAATCGGGCGGGCTTGCTTTTGAAGACGCTTTCGGGGGAAGCGAAGACATAGATGATGTCTTGTACGAAGAGGCGCGTGCCGTCGTCGTGCAGGCCGGCAAGGCATCAACATCTTACCTGCAGCGAAAATTGCGAATTGGTTATTCTCGAGCGGCACGGCTTATGGATCTACTGGAGGAACACAAGGTAATCGGAGCATCTGACGGCTCGAAACCAAGAATGGTACTCGGAGCCGCTGGGCACGATACACCGTCTGAAGAAACGGAAGTGCCGGGACCAGGGAATCCAGTATTTGGCCGTTTTTTAACGCCCTGGATTCCCGTTCCCCGCCTTCGCGAGGACAAGCTTCACGGGAATGACACCGATTGCGTAAGTCCTATGTAACAAATAACTGGAACAGGTAACTGTAACAAAGAATCTCTACATTGGTTCATTTAGTTCCAGTGATAGGTTACAGTTCCAGTTACCGTTTGAGTATGGAACGTGCTCCTAAACTCATTATCAGCGTCGGCATTATCGGCGTTCTCGTAATCGGTCTGGGAACATATGCCTACTTTCAATTCCGAGAATTTCTTCAAGGACCGGTACTCTTCATAGAAGAGCCAGTGAATGGATACACATCCACGACAACGCATATTACGGTAAAGGGTGCGGCGCACAATGTCTCATTCCTTACCTTAAACGGGCGGCCGATCTTTACCGACGAACGCGGACGTTTTATGGAATCATTGCTCCTCGCGGAGGGTTACTCTATAATGACGATTGAAGGCAAGGACCGGTTCGGACATATTGCACAGAAGAAACTAGAGCTAGTGTATAAGCCGACGACAGAACAAGCTTACTAGTTGCCCAACTGATTAACTTTCTAGCTTTTCAACACCAACAAGCTGACTAGCTAATAAGCTAACACTCTAAAAGCTAAATTTATGAACTGGAAATCCTGACCGTATTGGTTAAAGGGAGGTTGTGTTCTATTGGCGATACACATGGCCATTTCAGCATGCTTGCTCATTTGGTTTGTATTCGAGAATAGTGCGCCAGGTATACACGCCAACCAATCATTTTTCATTTTGGTCATTATTAATATACCTTCAACTTTTGTATTGGGCTTCCTGCCACTTAAGGGAAACATGCAGTTGGCAGAAGTGGTAATCTTGGGTGCAATACAATGGTTTATCATCGGTGCGCTGTTGGGCCTGCTCTCCGGCAAAATCAAAAATCGTAAAAAGGTGATACAATTGAACGAACCATGAAAAAGACTTCTAAAAAGGCGACGTTTCAAACACTCGATAAAAAAATCGATGGCATCGCAAGTACTGTCGGTAAGTTTGCCGGTGGGGTTGGTAAACTTACGGGCACGGTAGATTCTTTGGCGCGCTCGACCAAAGAGGGTTTTGACAGAATGGACGCTTTCCACAATGAAATGACTGAATTTGCCCACAAGACTTCACTTACCCTTTTCAATATTGATGGCAAACTGCAAACAGTTGACCAGCGATTGGATGCCATTGAAAAAACACTTGGTCCGCTCGTGCAGGTTTCGTCGTTCATGCAAAAGGAGATACGCGAGCTCAACACGCGCGTCACTAGACTGGAGCATAACGCAGGCATCAAATAACAGTTATGAACTGGAAATCCTGGCCGTATTGGGTAAAGGGAGGGATGATCGTATTAGGAATACCTTTGATTCCGAGCTTTCTTGGGTTTATGGTGATGGCGGCGGGAGGCTTTTTCGATCCATTCGCATTTTTCAGCGGTGATGCGGTTTCCCAATTCGAACTCATTAGCGGCATCTATATAGTAATCAATCCAATATCAAAGTTAATTCCTTTTGAAGATTGGCTCGTGAATACGAACAGACTTGTGTACATGGTTCAGGCTATAATTTCTATGGCTCTTCTCAACTTTGTGATTGGTGCACTACTCGGCTCCCTCTACGGCAAATTCAAAAATCGCAAATCACTCCCCTCTTCCAACTTCTAAACTTAGAACTTACCAACTTATAACTATTCACATGGCCTTCGGCAAACCAAAGAAGGAAAAAGAAGCGAAATCAATCGGCGCAAACATTGATGACACGCTTGCTGCCATAAAAACCAAATTCGGCGAAGAAGCCATCATGAAGCTTGGTGAGAAGCCGCGTGTTGACGTCAACGCCATATCCACCGGCTCGATCGGCCTTGATTTTGCGCTTGGCGTGGGGGGATTGCCCCGCGGAAGAATCATTGAGGTATTCGGTCCCGAATCGAGCGGCAAGACAACCCTCGCGCTCCACGTTGTTGCCGAAGCGCAGAAGAAAGGAGGCATCTGCGCTTTTATTGATGCCGAACACGCCATGGACCCTGAGTATTCAAAAAAAATCGGTGTCAAAATTGACGAGCTTTTAATTTCCCAGCCAGATACCGGAGAGCAGGCGCTGGAAATCGTTGAGTCGCTCGTGCGCTCCGGAAAGATAGATGTGATTGTCATAGACTCGGTCGCCGCTCTCACTCCGAAAGATGAGATAGAGGGTGATATGGGAGCGCAGCATGTCGGCAAACAGGCGCGTCTTATGTCGCAGGCGCTCCGAAAGCTTACCGCCATAGTCGCTCGCTCAAAGACGATTGTCATCTTCATAAACCAGATTCGAATGCAGATCGGAGTGATGTTCGGGAACCCGGAAACAACACCGGGAGGCAAGGCGCTCAAATTTTACACGAGTGTACGCCTCGACATCCGCCGAATTGCCCAAATTAAAAAGGGCGATGAGGTCATGGGCGGGCGGGTGCGCGTCAAGGTGGTGAAAAACAAAGTGGCCGCGCCATTTAAGCAGACGGAATTTGACCTCATGTACAACGAGGGCATCTCGCGCGAGGGCGAGCTCATCGCGCTTGGAGAAAAACTCGGACTTGTGAAAAAAACCGGCGCCTCCTATGAATATGACGGTGTGAAGCTGGGGCGAGGCTATGATGCGACGAGGCAATTCTTGCGGGAAAACAAAAAGGTCTCCGGCGAAATCCTGCGAGCCATTCAAAAACAGTTGAAGGAAGGGGGAACGCTTCAGGCGAGTGGAGGAGGAGCAGAAACAACGGAATGAAATCCTTATCTTTTATCTTTAATCCTTAACAAGATGAACTGGAAATCGTGACCGTATTGGGTAAAAGGAGGGGTTGTTACTGGAATACTTTCAATTGTTATAGGTGCCTATTATATAGTATGACGGTCTCCGCTCCGATATTCTCACAGCAATTTATTCTCCGGGGTTATCAGTGTTATTCATGTCCAAAGTGGGATTATTTTAAGGAAATCATCCTAACTTATTTTAAACATTCTCTGCCATTATACTAAATGGATTCGTGTATGGAGTAATAGTTGGCTGGTTTTACGGCAAATTCAAAGACGGGAAAACAAAGGCTATTCCCCTTTCTTAATCCTGTGCTACCATAATTCATAATTCCTTATTCATAATTCCTCTTAAGATATGTATTTAAACAAAGTCTTTCTCTACGGCAATCTTACGCGCGACCCGGAACTTAAAGCGCTCCCCAGCGGGACGCAAGTAGCGGAGTTTGCAGTTGCCACAAACCGCGTCTACAAGGACAAGAACGGAGCCAAACAGGAGGAGGCGGACTTTCACAATATCGTCGCGTTTGGGCGCCTGGCGGAAATCATTGGCCAGTATCTTAAAAAAGGACGACCAATCTTCATCGAGGGCAGAATCCGAACGCGCAGTTGGGACGCGAAAGACGGGAGCGGCAAGCGGTACCGCACCGAGGTTGTCTTGGAAAATTTTCAATTCGGCCCAAACAGCGCCGGCGGTACGCGGGACGCAACCGGAAGCGGGAACAATACGGCAGCTACGAAAGAGGAAGGCGCGGGAATAGAGTACCCGCAAGAAGACATCAAAGCGGAAGACATACCTTTTTAAGGAACAGGTAACTGGAACTGGAACAAGTAACTGGAACTTGTAACTCGAACAAACCGCGACTTTTCGAGTCCTCATTTCCGTTCCAGTTACCAGTCCCAGTTACCGTTCGGTTTACCTCACCACGTAGGGGAGAAGCCCCATGAAGCGCGCACGCTTGATCGCCAGCGCAAGTTGACGTTGATATTTCGCGGACACGCCGGTACGTTTTTTGCCTTGAATGCGGCCATGCGGATTAAGGAACTTTTTCAGGAGTTCGGTATCCTTGTAATCAATGTGTTTGATATTATTCTGCGAGAAGTAACATTGTTGCTTCATGATAGCTTTCTAGCTTATTAGCTTATTAGCTTACTAGCTTACTAGTTGTTTGGCAATCTGCTCTTTTCTATTAATCAGCTAATTAGCTCTCTCCACGTATTCTCCCGTTTCCGTGTTGACGCGCACAAAATCGTCTTCGCCGATGAACATCGGCGCGTTTATGGTCGCGCCGGTTTCAAGCGTAACAACCTTTGCTCCTCCTTTGGCCGTATCCCCTCGTACCGCCGGAGGGGCTTCGGTGACTCTCAAATCTACTTTTATCGGAAGTTTGAGTCCTATCATGCGACCGGCTTCATCTTCGTCTTCCACGGATGCGGGGTCTTTCCACGTAAGCACCGATACGACGCTGTTTTGTTTTAGAAATCTGCCCCCGCTTCCCACCAGCGCTTCATCAAGCGTAAACCGCTTTGAAGGGTCATCTGTTTCAGAGAACCAATAGGCGCCGCGGTTGGTGTACAGATATTTAATGTCGCGGGAATGAATATCCGCCTCATCCGCCTTGTCGGCTTGATGAAAAGTGACTTCGGTAACTTTCCCCGTAAAAAGATTCCGGAGCTTCGTCTGATTAACCGGCTTGCGCTGTTGCATACGAAAAATGCGGGCATCCAACACTTCGAACGGCTGCCCTTCGTACACAATGAACTTTTTGGGGAGAATTTCGTTGTAGTTCAACACACGAATGCAAATACCAATTTGCTAATGGATACCAATCTGCCAATACCTACTAATGTGCCGTATTCCTATTCGCCGGCATTAGCAGATTGGTCAAGATTCGTTGATTGGTACTTTACTACTCTGCTATCAGTTTCTCAATTGATTTATCAAGCTCTATCTCGGAAACAGGCGTGCTTGTTTGCGCGACGTGCGGCGGACCCCTTTTCTCGCGGCGCTCTATCCGCGGCCGGCCTCCGGTGAGCGTGTGTTCCCGCACGGTTTTGATGAAAAGGTAGCGCAGGATCTGCGGGTTCTGTTTACACTCATGCTCGATGCGCGCCGCGCTTTGCGCGGAAGCTTCAAATTTCACCCAACCAAAGTATCCGCTCTCATGCGTGGCGTAGCCGGCGCTTGTTCGCTTACGCATCGGATATGCAAGCGCTCTCCACTTGGGAAACTCCTCGGAAATTACCGCGACCTTCTCCGCATCAAGAGTGTCTTTTATCGTCGCAACTTCCCGCGGCAGATTCCCTTCCGAAACGGCCGGGACGATAAGATATCCAAGCTCATAAATACGGGGTTCTGCCCCGTCTGTTCCATCCAAAGACCCGACGAGCACAGAAGTATTCGCCGTATTGTCGCGTTCCTCCGTCATCGCAACGGACTGAACGGCGGTATCCGAAACAACGCCGTCTGTTTTTGCATGGTTTGTCATATGAGTGCTTTATGGCTGTATAGATAGCTCGCGGGGACGAATTGACCAATCGTCGCCATAAACTACCAAAGCACGCTCTCTCCCAGCCGCATATGTAGGTTGGCTTCGAGCGAAGTCCCAAAAGGGTAGCATGACGTTCTACAAAAGTCCAACAAATCGAATGTGGCCGGCCATAGTCTTGACATATGCGTAGAAGGCCAGACACATTCGAAAGCGAATCTGATTTGCCGCGGCGAATCAGACCTTTTTTGTATATTATTCGACGGTTGTGCTCGGAGCAAGAAACTTTATATCATAGAAATCTTGAAGAATTCTCGCGCATTTTTGAGAAGGCGTTCTTGCACCGCCTCTCCATTTTCATGTCGGATGCGAGAAATTTCCCCTACAACCTCACGAACATAGAGCGGTTCGTTTCGCTTTCCTCTATAGGGTACCGGAGCGACATACGGACAGTCGGTCTCCGACAGAATCCGGTCAAGCGGCAGGTAACGAATGATTTCATCGTAACTTCTTGCAAAGGTAATCACGCCCGTGAAGGAAAAAAAGAAACCGGCGTCGAGAAACGGCTTGGCTTCATCAATCGTGCCGGCGAAAAAGTGGAGATTGCCGCGTGGCCATGAATTATGAAGTATGAAGTATGAATTAAGAATAGAGAAAGCGTCTTTGTATGCTGAACGGCTAGTGCCATTTCGAAGATGCAACATCAGCGGCTTCTTCATTTCAATCGCCAGTTCAATGTGTTTTCTGAACGTCTCTTCCTGTTTTTCTCGCTCCACATTCATAATTCCTAACTCATAATTCTTACTTCTATAGTAGTCCAATCCGCACTCCCCTATCGCCACCACCTTTCTGTGGCTCGCTAACTTTTTGTAGTACTCATAATCAAACGCTTCGCCCCGCGAGGTAAATTCTTGTCCTCCTTTCCCCAATTCTTGCATGTCGTGAAATGACTTTGAGGTATGAATAGGATGAAGGCCGACAGTTGCGTACGTTCCTTCGTATTTCTCTGCAAGTAAAATCGCCGCCTTGGAGGTATCCTTTTGCGTCCCGACAATATTCATACACACCCCCGCTTCTAGCGCGCGTTTTATTACCTCCTCTCTATCGGCGCTGAACGTCGCGAAGTTCGGGTGGGAGTGAGTGTCTATGTGAGAGAAGCGCATAGCGTACGGCGTTTAGTGTTTAGTAACGTGGGAGCTATTCTTTCCGGGGGAAAAGATTTTCAGGCTTTTTATTCGCCTTTATTGCGGTTTTAATTCTTCTACTCGTTTCGGGCATAAACGGCTCGAGCAACACTGTAATTTCTGCAAGTTGTTGAAGTAAGTAGATTAACTGTTTTTCCGCAGCAATTTTATTGGTTTTTGCAACTTCAAAAGGTTTCCCGTCTTGAATCAAGATATCTAGATGTTGCATCCAGTTCCACAAAACAAACACGGCATTGTTAAGTTCAAATTTATGCAAGTGCGTTAAAACCGCTTTTCCTTCTCCTGATAAATTATCAGAGTTATAAAATGTATCGGGAAATTTAATGGGGTTACTCACATATTGGTTCGACATCTGTAATATTCGAGCCACCAGATTACCAATGCCGTTCGCCAAATCGGCGTTGTAGGCCTCCTTAAATTTTTCCAGCGTAAAATCAGAATCCTCAAACGAAGCAACGTGCCGCGCGAGATAAAAACGAACCGCGTCCGTGCCGTACTCTTTCACCAGCGCAAACGGGTCAATCACATTGCCGAGTGATTTGCTCATTTTCTCTCCGCCGCTTTGGATAAAACCATGAATGACAATCTGTTTTGACGGCGGAAGACTTGCAGACATAAGCATCGCCTGCCACATCACCGCCTGCTGACGAATCTGGTCTTTGCCCGCAAACTGCACGACTCCTCCCGTCTCAATCCACCATTTTCTGAAACTCGCTTCATCATCTGGCCAACCGAGCGCGGAGATATAACTCACCAGAGCGTCAAACCAGACATAGAATACTTGTTCGCTGTCCCCGGGAACCGGCACGCCCCACGGCATTTTCGCTTTGAGGCGAGAGATGCTGAAATCCTCCAATCCCTTCCCGCGAATCAAAGACCTCATTTCATTCAGCCGAAAGGGAGGGACGACAAAATCATTGTGCTCCTCATAGAACGCAAGTAGTCGCTCTTGATATGCGGAGAGGCGAAAAAAATAATTTTCTTCTTCAATAATCTCAATGTCCAGGTGCGGATGAACCTGACAATGGCCGTTCTCAAGTTCTGATTCTGTCTTTTCAAGTTCGCATCCCACGCAATATTTTATCCTGTACTTTTTTTTATAGATATCGCCCGCGTTAAAAGAACGTTTCCACAATTCCTGCGCCGCCTTTTTGTGCGCCGCATCAGTGGTGCGGATAAAATGAACACTGGGAGAAATGCCGAGTGCGGAGAGAAGCGCGCGATACTTCTTCGCATACTCGTCAACATACGTCTGTGGGTCTTTCCCCTCCTCCTTGGCCTTGCGGAATACTTTTACTCCGTGTTCGTCAGTGCCGGTATTGAAAAATACTTCATATCCCGCGAGTCTTTTATGCCGTGCGATGATGTCCGCCGACACCAATTCAAATGCAAAGCCAATATGCGGAGCGGCGTTGACATAGGGCAGTGTGGTCGTGATGTAGAAAGGTTTAGACATAACGTACAGCGTGTAGCGTTAAGCGTTTAGATGAGAAAGCATATTAATCTTCAATTTTACAATTCCTCCCGTAAAGCTCGGGGACTCGCCACGGGACAAACAATAAATTTTCAATAATTCAATTTTCAAACGAAGAAACCGTTTGCGGTTTTTGATTTTGCCGTAGAGCCTAAAACATGAATCAGGAATTAAGAAGTATGAAGTATGAATCACGCAAAACCACTCGAAACACTAATCCGTACTTCCTAATTCAAACTTCATAATTCATGCCTTGTGACCTCCCCTCATCCAATACGGCCAAGATTTCCAAATTTTCATATAGATTTTTAGGGTATCCGAATCCACTGTTGTCAAGCTTTTAACTTTGACTTCTGCACATCGTCCAGATACTCCATAAGCAGGGCGGCTATCGGTACGGAAACCATAATCCCCAGAAATCCCCCGAGTTGCGCGCCAACAATAAGGGCCAATATAACGGTCATTGGAGGAACACCGATAATTTTCTTCACCACCATCGGATAAATAAGATGATTCTCAAACTGCTGGATGATGAGATATACCCCGGCCACCACAAGGGCGAGGGAAAGACCGCTCGCGCCGTATGCTATGGCAATCGCGGGAATCGCGGAAAGAATCGGCCCGAAAAGCGGGATAGTCTCAAAGAGAGCGGCAAGCGCGCCGAAGAAAATGGCGTTTTTAAGACCAACAATCGTGAGACCCAAGTACACCAGCATGCCGACGAGTACGGCGAGCAAGATTTGCCCCTGAATCCAGAACCCTATCTTGCGCTGTGTCCGTTTCCAGAGTCCGATAACATACGATTCATGTTTCTCCGGCGCCACGATTCGAAGGAACGCCGCGATGCCGTCGTCCTGAACCGCGAGATAAAATGAAAGCACGACGATGAGAATAAACTGCACGATACCGCCGAACACGACCGAGACGTTGTCCCAGAATCCGCTTGCGAAACTCCCGAGTATCTGGCTTAGGTCCGTGAACACCGCGGTGAGGGATGACGGCTCCGCAGTCGCACTGATGCCTTGAGAAAGCGTCTGCGCGAGATCAGCCCCCTGTATGACGGCTTCGGGTTCAAGATATACGCGCGTCGGGACGCTCTCAAGGAGTTCCGGCACTGCCCGCAGAAAATTCGCAGTGTCAGAAAGAAGAAACGGGACAAAGAAATAAAATACGCCTATAAAGAGGAGCGATAACAGCGCGTATGTAAAGAGAACCGAGATGACGCGAGGAATGTGAAACCGCTTAAGAAAAACGGTCAGCGGTTCTATGGATGAAGCGATGACAACGGCGGTAAGCACTACCAACAAAAGGTCGCGGAGATAATACAGCAAGGCGAAACACAAGACAACGAGGGCTGCCCGTACTATCGTGCCGGTGGAAATGCTCACGTGAGAGAGAGGGGGTTGTGGCATAGCGGCATCATAGCATAATTAAAGAAATATCGAATCTTGAAGTCTCCTCCCATTCATAATGAGCATCAAATGATCGCCTCTTCCCAAGTAAATGAGCTTCAAACGCCCATTTTCTCTCCGAGGGGCAAATTATGCATGA